>Ga0209292_1000287_pt1 | contig 68459 bp, 59 predicted proteins | sample GOMGulsemesocosm_2_FD_184634 | JGI IMG/M metagenome (GOLD analysis project Ga0209292, IMG submission 184634) | Methane-oxidizing microbial communities from mesocosms in the Gulf of Mexico - GOM9C Gulf of Mexico (SPAdes) (version 2) | ecosystem: Environmental > Aquatic > Marine > Cold seeps... | reverse complement strand
TTTGTACCTCAATGATGAAACAACAAAACATATGGTGGTGGAACTCTCTTAACTGATAAGTGAGGAAAATCCTATATGTATATATAACATAATTAAAAAGGCTTATCTCACGATAAGCCTTTTTTGTGTTTAATGAATAAAAGACACCGAAATAAGTTCGGCATAAGATGAAAAAATTACACTTTAAAACGATTAGTTCTACTCGAATATCAGATACTGTAACTCCGGTTGGTTTGTATTTAAGATTTAGAGACAAATACGCCAATTCTTTATTACTAGAAAGTTCTGATTATCATAGTAAAGAAGAAAGTTTTTCTTTTATCTGTATAGAACCAATAGTGACAATGAAAGTAGAAAACCATAAATTTTCTGTATCTCAAAAAGGGGAGACTATTGACGAACAAATAATAGATAAGAACTTTTATCAATTATTTGATGGTTTTACAAATGCTATTGATTTGGATTGTGACGTAAAACTAAAATCATTTAATGGGCTGTATGGGTACACCACCTATGATAGTGTTCAGTATTTTGAAAATATTGAATTGACGGTAAAAGATGCTCCGTCTAAAATTCCATTAATGCAATACAGTTTTTATCGCTTTATTATTGCAATCAATCATTTTAATGATGAAATGACTCTGATAGAAAATGTTGAATTAGGTGCTGAATCTAGAATTTCTGAAATTGAAACAATTATTACAGCGCAAACGTTTAATACGCAGAAATTTGAAATACAAGGGGAAGAAACTTCAAACTGTACGGATGAAGATTTTAAAGAATACGTAGTAAAAGCCAAAGCCCATTGTAAACGAGGAGATGTTTTTCAATTGGTGTTATCGCGTCAGTTTCAACAAGAATTTAAAGGAGATGAGTTTAATGTATACAGAGCGTTGCGCTCGATTAATCCGTCACCCTATTTATTCTATTTTGATTATGGTTCTTTTAAATTAATGGGCTCTTCACCAGAAGCACAAATTAAAATCAATGCAGGAAAAGCAATTATCAACCCAATTGCTGGAACCTTTAGAAGAACTGGTGACATGGTAGAAGATATCAAATTAGGAAAGCAACTTTCTGAAGATAAAAAAGAAACAGCAGAACATGTGATGTTAGTTGATTTGGCTAGAAACGACTTAAGCAAACATGCTGATAATGTAAAAGTGGAGGTGTTTAAAGAAGTACAATATTTTAGCCACGTAATACATTTGGTGTCCACAGTGCAAGGAAAGATAAAAGGAAATCCTATTGAAATAGTTGGAGATACTTTTCCTGCTGGAACATTGAGCGGCGCACCAAAATACAAGGCGATGCAATTAATTGATCAGTATGAAAATCAATCTCGTGGGTTTTATGGAGGAGCCGTTGGAATTATTGGTTTAGATGGTTCTGTAAATTTGGCCATTGCAATTCGTTCTTTTGTGAGTAAAAATAATGTTTTGTATTATCAAGCTGGAGCAGGAATTGTCATTCATTCTGAAGAGGTGAAAGAATTACAAGAAGTAAATAATAAATTAGCAGCGTTGAAAAAAGCGTTGTTTTTAGCAGAAAAAATATAAGTAATAAAAGTGAAAAGTTCGTAAAAGTAGATAAGGATATTTCAATTTAAAAAACTAAATACAACATGAAAATATTAATAGTAGATAACTACGATTCATTTACCTACAATTTGGTACACATGGTAGAAGATATTACTGGGGATGTACCGGATGTTTTTCGAAATGATGAAATAGCATTAGAAGACATAGAGAGATATGATGTAATCATGTTGTCTCCTGGGCCAGGAATCCCGGATGAAGCAGGTATTTTAAAAGAAGTAATTGCGACCTATGCAGGAAGAATTCCGATTTTTGGAGTTTGCCTTGGTTTACAGGCTATTACAGAGGTGTTTGGTGGACAGATTGAAAACATGGGAGAGGTATTTCATGGAGTGGCAACAGAGATGGAAGTAACCGTTGAGAATGCCGATATTTTTAAAGGAATCCCACAAAAATTTGAAGCAGCAAGATATCATTCTTGGATCGCATCAACTAAAAACTTCCCTAGAGCAATTGCTATAACGGCTGTGGATGAAGATGGAGGAATACAGGCAATACAACATAAAGAGTTTGCTATTTCTGCGGTTCAATTTCATCCAGAATCGATTTTAACTGAAGTTGGTGAGCAAATAGTAAGAAATTTTTTAGATAGTGTAAAAAAATAACGTCATTACGAGTGTATCGAAGTAATCTCTTGATAAATAAAAGATTGCCACAGCAAATATTCATTCGCTTCGCAATGACAAACAAATCAAAATGAAACAAATACTAAACGATTTATATCAGCAAAAAAAGTTATCAAAATCTCAGGCTAGAGCGATTTTGATAAACATTGCAGAAGAAAAATACAATGACGCGCATTTAGCCTCTTTTATGACGGTATTTATGATGCGCCCAATTACTGTTGAAGAACTTTCTGGTTTTAGAGATGCTTTAAAAGAGTTGGCAATAAAAGTAGATTTATCTGATTTTAATACCATTGATATCGTTGGAACTGGAGGAGATGGAAAAGATACCTTCAATATTTCAACGCTAACTTCATTTATTGTTGCGGGGACAGGACAAAAAGTTGCGAAACATGGAAATTACTCTGTGTCCTCTCAATCGGGTTCTTCAGATATGTTAGAAAGTTTTGGGTACCAATTTACAAATGATGAAAGTATTTTAAAGCAACAATTAGAAACCACAAATATTTGCTTTTTGCATGCGCCAAAGTTTCATCCAGCAATGAAGGCTGTTGGACCAACTAGAAAAGCGTTGAAGCTAAAAACGTTTTTTAATATGTTAGGCCCTTTGGTTAATCCTAGTTCGCCTCAAAATCAAATGTTAGGGACTTTTAATTTGGAAGTTGCCAGATTGTACAACTATATTTTGCAAGAAGAAGGTACTAACTACGGAATTGTACATGCATTAGATGGGTATGATGAAATCTCTTTAACAGGAGCGTTTAAACTATTTACAAAACAAGGAGAGCAATTAATTACTCCAGAAGATTTAGGGTTTAAAAACATTGCACAATCTGATATATTTGGAGGGAGATCAGTTGCAGATGCAGCAAAAATTTTCAAATCGATTATTGAAGGAAAAGGAACGGAAGCGCAAAACAATGTCGTGTTAACAAATGCTGCATTTGCATTGAAAATTGTTGATAAAAATAAATCTTTTCAAGATACCTTTGCAGAAGCTAAAGAATCGCTTTTTGGGTTAAAAGCAAAGCAAAGTTTGAGTAGATTAATTACAAATTAGTAAGTGCGAATTATAAATTGTTAACTATGAAAAAGGATAATATAATTCAGATTAAAAGCTATGATTTTGCAGTAAGAATAGTGAAATTATACAAGCATTTATCGCAAGAGAAAAAAGAATTTGTTTTAAGTAAACAATTATTGCGATCCGGAACTTCAATTGGCGCAAATGTAGAAGAAGCTATTGGAGGACAAAGTAGAAAGGACTTTTACGCAAAATTGACAATATGCTATAAGGAGGCAAGAGAATCACATTACTGGATTCGTCTTTTGAATGATACGGAATATTTAACAAGTAAAGAGGCAGATTCATTACTGTTTGATATCGATGAAATATTGAAAATCATCGGAAGTATCCAAAAGTCAATTCGTAATTCATAATTTAAAATTCATAATTAGTATGACAATACTTGATAAAATAATCGCATTTAAAAAGAAGGAAGTTGCAAAAATTAAAGCAGAAGTTCCGGTAAAGAAATTAGTAGAAAGTCCAAACTTTAAAAGACAACCACTTTCGTTAAAGAAATCTTTATTAGAAGTTGGTTCTACTGGAATTATTGCAGAATTTAAACGTCAATCTCCTTCGAAAGGAATTATTAATGATAAAGCGCTAATCACTGATGTAACCAATGGGTATTTGGATGCAAATGTAGCTGCTCAATCTATCTTAACTGACACGTCATTTTTTGGAGGAACCATGGCCGATTTAATGGAGGCAAGAGTCGTAAATCAAATCAAACCAATCTTGCGTAAAGATTTTATTGTAGATGGTTTTCAGATAGTTGAAGCCAAAGCAATTGGTGCTGATGTAATTTTATTGATTGCTGCTTGTTTAACCAAACAAGAATTGAAAAATTACGGACAACTGGCAACCGATTTAGGATTGGAAGTCTTGTATGAAGTGCATACCCAAGAAGATTTAGATAAGATTGATTTACATAATAAAATCATCGGAATCAATAATAGAAACCTAAACACATTTAAAGTAGATCTAGAGAATTCTATTGCATTGGCAAATCAAATTCCCGATACCTGTGTAAAAGTTTCTGAAAGCGGAATTTCAGATCCTAAAATTATTACAGGGTTAAAAGAATATGGGTTTCATGGGTTCTTAATTGGAGAAAATTTCATGAAGGAGGAAGACCCAGGAACTGCATGTCAAGAGTTTATTAGTCAAATTAGATAAGTATGAAACTTAAAGTTTGCGGAATGAAATATCTAGAGAATATCCAAGAGGTTGCTGCATTGCAACCAGATTATTTGGGCTTTATTTTCTATGAAAAATCGAAGCGAAATTTTGAAGGAATTATTCCGGAACTTCCAAAGTCAATTAAGAAAACAGGAGTTTTTGTCAATGCTACATTGGCGTTTGTAGTTGATAAGATTATAAAATATGATTTACAAGCAGTTCAGCTACATGGAGATGAAAATACTCAATACATTAAAGAATTAAGACAAACTGAACTCGTTTCAGCGTCACATATTGAGATTTCGAAACAAGTTCGAAAGGAGATTGAAATTATCAAAGTATTTGGAATCAAAGAGTCGTTCAATTTTGAAGCTCTTAAACCGTATGAGGCAGTTGTTGATTATTTTTTATTTGATACCAAAGGAAAAGAAAGGGGCGGAAACGGAATCACATTTGACTGGTCTGTGTTAGAGAAATATCCATACGCGAAACCTTTTTTTTTAAGTGGAGGAATTGGATTAGAGCAACTAAAAGAAGTACAACAAATTAGAAAAACAAAGTTGCCAATTTATGCATTGGATGTAAATAGTAAGTTTGAAATAGAGCCTGGCCTAAAGTCAGTAGAAAATATTAAAGAGTTTAAAAAATCATTATAGTTTTGAATGTTTCAGATATTGAATATTACATCATTAAGCTTCAAATTAAAAGAGTAACGGTGTTTGTTATTTGGTTTTCATTAGAAAATGAAGATTTATTGCTAAATGCACAGAATAAATTGAAGGCTTTTTTAACGATTGATGAGGTGTATAAGTACGCTGACGAGAATAATTTGAAACTTAATTTAGCGCATGGCATCTCGTACTATAATTTTGACAAAGAAGGTGATTTTACTAAGAAAGAGATTTTAAATTATTGGAATTTTATTTCTGACCTATCAACAACAATGAAGGTCTCCTTTATGGGTGATGATAGAAGTAATACTACTAGAAATGGCATATATGACAAGCTCTGTGATTTGGATATTTGGAAAGATAAAGAAATCAATTTTTCTGAAAGAGATGCATTGTTTTTAAAAGAAATTATGAATGAAGGAATAGAAATTGTATTTAAAGAAGTTAAAAAATCAACACTAATGAAATCAAAATTTCAACCAACTAAAAAAGGCTATTATGGGCAATTTGGAGGGGCTTTTATTCCCGAATTGTTACATCCAAACGTAAAAGAATTAGAAGATAATTATTTAGAGATTTTATCTTCTGATACATTTCAAAAAGAATACAAAGACTTGTTACAACATTATGTTGGTAGGCCTAGCCCGTTGTATTTGGCAAAACGTTTGTCAGAGAAATATGGTGCAACTATTTATTTAAAGCGAGAAGATTTAAATCATACAGGGGCACATAAAGTAAACAATACGGTTGGTCAGATTTTGGTTGCTAAGTATTTAGGGAAGACCAAGATTATTGCAGAAACAGGAGCTGGGCAACATGGCGTTGCAACAGCAACAGTTTGTGCATTAATGAATCTAGAATGTGTGGTTTTTATGGGAGAAACAGACATCAAACGTCAGGCTCCAAATGTGGCTCGTATGAAGATGCTAGGCGCAACTGTTATTCCTGCAACTAGCGGGAGTAAAACCTTAAAAGATGCAACAAATGAAGCGATCCGGTATTGGATTCAAAACCCAGAGACGTATTATTTAATTGGTTCAGTGGTTGGACCGCATCCATACCCAGATATGGTAGCGCGTTTACAAGCTGTTATTTCTGAAGAGATGAAGGTGCAATTAAAAGCACAAACAGGAAAAGAAAATCCAGATACGATTATTGCCTGTGTTGGAGGTGGGTCTAATGCAGCTGGTGCTTTTTATCATTATTTAGAGGATGAAGAAGTGGAGCTAATCGCTGTTGAAGCAGCTGGATTAGGAGTGGATTCTGGCGAAAGTGCTGCAACTTCTCAATTAGGAGATGTAGGCGTAATTCACGGTAGTAAAACCATCTTAATGCAAGATGAATACGGTCAAATTGTAGAACCATATTCTATATCTGCAGGATTAGATTATCCAGGAGTAGGACCTTTACATGCGTATTTGCATGAAACAAAACGAGCTAAATTTATGAATGCTACAGATCAAGAAGCGTTAAATGCAGCCTATGAGTTAACAAAAATAGAAGGAATAATCCCTGCCTTAGAAAGTGCACATGCATTGGCCGTTTTACCAAAGATGAAGTTGAAAAAAGACCAAATTGTAGTGGTGAATTTATCAGGTAGAGGAGATAAAGATTTAGAAACATATATCAATCATTTAGAGGCATAAGCAATGAATAAACTACATCAACTATTTGAAGAAAAAAAGAACTTGCTTTCGATCTTTTTTACTGCGGGTTACCCAAACTTAAATGATACGCAAATCATCATTTCGGAACTGAGTAAAAGCAATGTGGATTTTATAGAAGTAGGGTTGCCCTATTCAGATCCACTTGCAGATGGGCCAACAATACAAGATAGTAGCCAAGTTGCATTGCAAAACGGAATGAATTTGGACATTGTTTTTAAACAATTAAAAGCAATTAAAGAAGCGAATTCAACACCATTAGTTTTGATGGGTTATTTAAATCAGTTACTGAAATATGGAGAAGATAAATTTTGTCAGGCTTGTGTGGATTGTGGAATAGAAACGGTAATTCTTCCTGATTTGCCAATGATAGAATACGAAAGTCATTACCAACAATTATTTAAAAAGTATGGATTGACAAATGTATTTTTAATTACACCACATACTTCGGATGAGCGAATTCGTAAGATTGATTCTTTAACTGAAGCATTTATCTATGTAGTTGCTTCGGCATCAATTACGGGTGCAAAAGGAGAGATTTCTGAGCAGCAAATAGGCTATTTTGAACGTGTCAAAGCCATGGATTTAAAAAGTAAGTTAATTATTGGCTTTGGTATTTCTGACAAAGAAACTTTTAATACCGCTTGCGAATTTGCAAATGGCGCAATCATTGGATCTGCATTTATTAAATATCTGACTAAAAATGGAGTTGATAAAATTGATAACTTTATCAATCCAATAATTTCATATTAAAAAAAAAGCGAAACTTAAAGTTTCGCTTTTTTTTTAAATTTATTTTTAAGTTAATAAACACTGATCAATTTCACCTTGAAAATTAACACAGAACCACCTGGTATTCTATCAGTACTGTTAATTCCATATGCTAAATGTGCAGGTATGAAAAAGGTTGCTTCACTGCCAGACTTTAGATAAGTAAATCCTTCTTGCCACCCAGAAATCACCTCTTGTAAGTTAAAGGTAATTCCTCTAAAGTCACTCTTGTCAAAAATTTTTCCGTTTAGAAAGCTACCTTTATAATAAGCAGTAATCTTTGATCTTCTATGAGGAGTTCTTCCTTTTCCTTTTTTGCGAATGATATAATATAAGCCCGAACTAGATTTTTGTGCTTTTATCTTGTGTTTTTCTAGGTGTTTTAAAATTTCAAGATCATTAGAAATCTTAGTATTTGTTATGAGAATATTGCTGCCACAAGAAAAAAAGAGCGCAATTATAAAAAGAGAAATGTATTGTTTTATCAAAATTTGTTTTGGTGTTTATTACTTTTTTTTAGTATACCTTTTCTCCATTTACATAGGTTCCAGTGACTTTGGTATTTGGAATTTTTGAGCCTTCAATTTCCATAATGTTTTGATTCAGAATTACAAAATCAGCAAATTTACCTACTTCAATACTTCCTTTTTCATTTTCTTCAAAGTTAGAATGCGCCGCCCAAATAGTCATGCCTCTTAAGGTTTGTTCTCTGGTCAATACATTCTCCATTTGAAAACCTCCTTCTGGAAAATTGTCTGTGTCTTTTCGGATAGCTGCTGCGTAAAAAGTTAAAAAAGGACTTACTCTTTCTACAGGGAAATCGGTACCTAAGGCAACACTTCCATATTTATTTAATAAGTCTTTATACGCATAGGCTCCTTTCATGCGTTCTGCACCAACTCTATCTTTGGCCCAATACATGTCTGAAGTTGCATGTGTTGGTTGTACAGAAGGAACAATATTATCAAACATGTCAAAATCTTCTGGAGAAATAATCTGCGCATGTTCTATTTTCCATCGTCGGTCTTTTTGTCCTTTTAAAGCCAGCTTATAGGTCTTTAAAATATGAGTATTCGCAGAATCTCCAATGGCGTGTGTGTTCATTTGATACTTAGATTTAGCAATTTGGGCTGCAATTTCGGAGTATCGCTTAGGCTTAAAAATCATCGCTCCAAAATGATTATCTCTATCGCTATATGATTTTCTCATTGCTGCGCCGCGAGAACCTAAGGCGCCATCTCCATATACTTTAAATGAACGCACATTCAATCGGTCAGTTTTTATAATTCCTTTTCCTAAATAGTAATCAAGGTTTTCTTGGCTTACAGAAACCATTGCATACACACGCATTTTTAAATCTCCAGTTAGTTGCAGGCTGTCCATTAATTCTATTGCTCCTTTACCAAGGCCTGCATCATTAACAGTTGTTAAACCATAACTAAATGATACTTTTTGAGCATCTAATAATCCTTGAATGGCTTCTTTTTTTGTCGAATTGGGTGTTTTTATATACCCCATGGCAGCATCAATTAATACACCCGTTAGTTTTCCATTTTTCTGAATAAATTCACCACCAGTAACTTTTTTAGGAAACATTGTGCTGGAGATGCCTGAGTGCTTTAACGCTGCTTCATTTACCAATAATGCATGTCCGTCAACTCTGCGAATAGCGACTGGAGTATTGGGAAATAATTTGTCTAATTTTTCTTTTGTTGGGAATACTTTTACTTCCCAATCATTTTGATCCCAACCACGCCCCGTAATATAATCGGCGTTTTTTTCTTTTTTAAAGGCAACTAGTTTCTCTAAGATTTCATCATAACTTTTTGTCCCTCTTAAATCTACTTTTTGTAGGCTTAAGCCCAGTCCAAAAAAATGACAATGTGCGTCAATTAAGCCAGGTACAACGGTTTGATTTTTTGCGTCAACAGTTTTCAAACTTGTGTATTTAGACTGTATTTCTACATTGCTACCAACAGCGATAAACTTTCCGTCTTTAACAGCAAAACTCTCGGCTTTGTCAAAATTAGTATTTACCGTATAGGCATTAGCGTTGATAACAATAAAATCTGCTTTTTCTTGTTGTTGACAAGAAAAAAATGAGGCAATTATTGCAAATGATAAGATGATTTTTTTCATAAGTATTATTGTTTAACTGAATCTGGATTTTCTAAATATTTGTCCATTAAGTAAATCATACTAGCCATAGAAGCACTTCCTAATTCTAACTCTCTTTTGTTTACTTTATCAAAAGTGTCAGTTGCTGCATGATGATAATCAAAGTAACGTTGCGAATCAGGTCTGTACCCAACCAATGTGGTTTCTTCCGCTTTTAATGGACTAATATCTGCACCGCTTCCTCCTTTTGTGATATCATGTAATCCATAAGGGGCTAATAACTTTTTCCAGCTTTGTAAAAGTTTCCTGTTTCCAGCATTGGCGTCAATTGTAAACCCTCTTGGTGTATGGCCTCCAGCATCAGATTCTAAGCCACCTAAATGATTTTCATTTGTTAACTTTACAGCATCAGCATATGCTGTTGCTCCACCGCCACCTTGTTCTTCATCCATAAAGAAAACAACTCTAATTGTATTTTTAGGTTTGATATTATTGATTTTGAAAATGTGCAAAACCTCTAAAGCTTGTACAATTCCGGTTCCATCATCATGAGCACCATCCCCTAAATCCCAAGAATCTAAATGACCTCCGACGACAATAATTTTTTCTGGGTTTTCAGAGCCTTTAATTTCTCCAATTACATTGAAAGATTTTTCTTTTGGTAAATTTTTACAGCGCTGCTTGAAGTATACTTTAAGCGTAGGGTCTTCTTTTAATTGGTTGCTTAAGTTTTCTGCCGCAACAGTACTTAACGCAGCCGTAGGTATGTATTCGCTTTTAGGAATGTCTTCATATCGCATGGTTCCTGTATGTGGGTAATTATCAAGTCTGTTTGTCATAGAACGTACTAAAACGGCTAAAGCACCAAATTTACCAACGGCTTTTGCTCCAAATACACGTTGTCCAACACAGCCACCATATGCTTGGAATGTATTGATAAGTGTGTCATCAAAAGGTCTGTTAAAGAAGATTATTTTGCCTTTCGCTTTTTCTCCCAAAGCTTCCGCTTCTTCAATACTCTTTACTTCTATAACTTCAGCAGTAATTCCGTTTTTTGGAGTTGCAATAGAACTTCCTAGAGCTGCGATAGCTAAGTCAACTTTTTTGCCATTAGAAATATAATAAGCAACTTCTTTTTCTCCACGAACCCAATGAGGTACTGTTGCTGGTTGTAGCCAAACTGAATCTAAGCCTGTTTCTTTCATTACTTTTTCGCCCCACTTAACAGCCAGTGCGGCTTCTGGAGATCCAGACATTCTACCACCAATATTTGAAGTTAAATCTCTTAGCCATTCATAAGATTTTCCATGAAGTAATGCACTATCAAATATCTTTTTGATATTGGCTTTGTCAGTTTTTTCTTCTGGAGTTAATTCAGTTGAGGTTGTTTTAGAATTTGTAGTTTCGTTACATGCTAGACATAGCATTGTAAAAATAAAAAGTAGGGACAATTTTTTCATTGGTTGTTGTTTTATACAAGGTGATAAAGCTACATAAAATGTTTAAGATTTCTTTGTTTGAAAGACTAATTTATACCGTTTTAGTACTTTGCATACCTATACGATTTGTATTTGCGATATAATGAAGTCTTTTTTTATGCTTGAATCCAATCGTAAGGATGTCTTTTATACACCATGTAAAAACGATCTATTCTGTCTTAAATAATAGCCTCAAGATCTGAAATTGAAGATTTTTTATCCTGTTTTTATTTTGGCACCGAATTAAACAGTACAGGAGTAAGATTAAAATTATATATCGGTACTAAGGTTTTCTGTTTTTTTGCGATTAAATAATTAATCCCATACAAATTTCCATTCACCATTTTTTTGCCGTTTCCAAACAGTATGATAGATACTCGTTTTTACTTTTTTGTCTCCTTGCGAGTCAATGAATGCAAAAGTGGCATCGCCATAAGTATATGCTAAATCACCAGAATTGCTTACCTCAACAAAAGTAGGTTTCCAGGTAAGCGTTTGATAAGGCCTAGTGTCATTTTTGATCCATTTTTGAATAGCAGCTTTCCCTTCGATCAATTTTCCGTTTTTTCTAATCACACCATCAGTTGCTGCGTATGTATAGAAGGCATCTGCAAGGCCTATTTTTTGAGCCAAATCATTAAAATCTTGTTCAACTTGTAGGATTTCTTTTTCCCATTTTTCGACGTTCTTTTCTGTTTTATGATTTTTACAACTAGTTAAAAATATTAAAAACAAAAAAGCAATGATTGCCTGTTTATGCATGCGTAGTTTTTTATAAAGTTTCATGTTATTTATTCTGAATTGCTGATGTATAACGTTTCAATTCCTCAATTACTTTTGGAGCTAACAATACCAAGCCAATCATATTGGGAACCATCATTGCAAAGATCATAGCATCAGAAAAATCTACTACAGAGTTTAAAGTTGCCGCTGCTCCTATTACAGTAAAAATACAAAAGATGATCTTGTAAATATTTCCCGTTCTTTTTTTTCTTCCAAATAAATAAGACCAGGCTTGAAATCCATAATATGACCAAGATATCATTGATGAAAAAGCAAAAAGAATGACAGCTACAGACAGTAAATATGGAAACCATGAGATTCCACTTTCTAATGCTTTAGAAGTTAGTATAACGCCTTGCTCGAAAGAGATTTCACTTCCTGCTGTTAGTTGCCCAGTTATAATTAATGCCAGTGCTGTCATGGTACATACAAGCACCGTGTCAATAAAAGGTTCTAATAATGCGACTAAGCCTTCGCTAGCTGGATACTTTGTTTTCACTGCAGAATGTGCAATTGATGAAGAGCCAATACCTGCTTCATTTGAAAATGCTCCTCTTCTAAACCCTTGAATTAGCACGCCAACAAATCCACCAGCTACTCCAGTTGGATTAAAAGCTCCATCAAATATTTGATAGATCGCATTTGGAATTTGAGTGTAATTCATGCCTAGAATGGTTAGAATAGCCAATACATAAACTAATACCATTACTGGGACAATTTTATCTGTCACTTTTGCTATTTTTTTGATTCCGCCAATAATTACAATTCCTGCAAAAACAGCCATCACCAAGCCAAATAGCCATCCTTTCCCATAAATAAAACTTTCTTCGCCTCCAGTTACATATTCAAATAGTTTAAAGGCTTGGTTAACTTGAAACATGTTTCCTCCTCCAAAGGAGCCCCCAATACACATAATTGCAAAAAGTATAGAAAGGACTTTTCCAAATTTGCTAAAACCGAGCCCTTTTAATCCATTTTTTAAATAGTACATCGGTCCACCATAAACGGTTCCGTCTGCTGCAATTTCTCTATATTTTACCCCTAATGTACATTCAACAAATTTTGAAGCCATTCCTAAAAAACCAACGAGTATCATCCAAAAAGTAGCACCTGCACCTCCGATTGAAAGTGCAATGGCAACGCCAGCAATATTTCCCAATCCAACAGTTGCAGACAAGGCTGCAGTCAGGGCCTGAAAATGGGAGACTTCTCCTTCTCCTTCAGCGTTAATTGTTTCTGAAATATCGGTTTGTACTTCATGAGAATCTATGGCATCATATTTCCCTCGCACTACGTTAATTGCTGTAAAGAATCCTCTAAAATTGATGAGTTTAAAATAGATGGAAAAGTAAACAGCTCCGGTAATTAATACGATTAATACCCATGGAATGCCGATGTTTTCTGTGATTGGAATTTCTGCTAGAATTGCATCCGTAAACCAGCTTGTGGCATTGCCAAAAGAGGCATCGATTTGTTGATCTAAAGAGTGTGTTTTCTCTTGGGCAAAAAGAAATAATGGAGTTCCTAAAAACCCAAATAGAGTGATCGCTTTTTTCATGGTATTTAAAATTGATTTTGGCTAAGTTGCTTCTAATCAACTGAAAATTAAAGGTTACGCACTAGTGAAGTTTTTAAGAATGCCTGCTTAAGTACTAATTAAGTAGTCGTTATGAATCGCAAGAAATTGTGGCAAAAAGGAGTAGGTTTTTGTCAGTTGCATATTGCATTAATTGCTCTTTACCTCCCGAGCCAGAGATGTTTAATGCTTTTTTAATTTGATAAATATGTGCTTGAAAGCCATCTGCACTAATGTGCATTTCTTCAGCTATTTCAGTATAAGATTTTTGAGTTCCGCAAACAGCTAAGTTGGCCAATACTTCTTTTTGACGATCGGATAATGCTACAATAGATGCCTTTTTTAGCTTTTTATATTTCTTTTTTTTCTGATTTAGTTCCGTTTTTAAATGTTTAATGGTGTCTAAATGACTTTCATTAGCAATTAATAATGTCTCTTTGTCTTTTTCTAAAGATCGTTTAGAAGCGTTCATTTTTACGAATTCAGATTGCTGCTCTTCTTTTTCGGCTAATAATTTCCAGCTATATAATAAAATGGTAAATAATAAAATGAATAAGAATTTAAATGATAACCCGGTCACAACTCCTACTAATTGCCACGTAGTTTCTGAAAACCAATGTACGGCCTGATCAATTGGAATGATCCTATGTGTTACTGCAATAATAATTAATAAAAATAGTGCAAAAGTTGGGATATACATAAACCGCATTCCACGGTTTTTAAATGCTTTATTTAATTCTTGTAACAAGGCAAAAGCAACGATTAAAGATATTGGAATGTCTATTAACCAAATTACATTGTTACTCGCATTGTCTTGATTATTACTGTAAAATGAAATCAAGAAAACTGAAGAAATCATGAGTAAGATTCCGCCAAAAATGATAAAAACCTCTTTGTTTGTAAAACGTTCAATGATTCGGATGACTAAGTTTCTTTTTCCGGAATGTTCTATTGACGGAATAGATAGTAGAATACATAACGAATTTAATAGCGAAAAGAAAACACCAAAGCTCACGATTAACGAATCTTGAATAGGAATATTAAAAAATCCGCTAAGTAGTATGTTCACTAGTGCACCAATTCCCCATGAAAAAATCGCCAGTGCAAACCATTTTATTCCTTGAACAGAAAAAGAAGGGTTGTTTTTACTTTTCTCTTTGTAATAAATACGTTGAATTACAAATGCTGAAATACAACAAACAATTGCGGTTATATAATACGAAACGGTAGCTAACATTCGTCTAAAATAAGACTTTTTTTAGCAACTTTTTAGAAATCAAATTTATAACTGAATCCACCTAAAACTTGAAACCCTTGTACATTGAAATTACTGAAACGATGATAGTCGGAATTCATTATGTTGTTCATTTTAACAAAAGCTGTAAACTTATCATTAAAATGATATCCTCCATTTAGATTTAGATCTACAAAAGATTTTAAAGTTGTTATATTGTTAACCGCAGAAGGATACATACCACTATATTCAATATCTTTTCTGTCAGACACAAAGAAGATATTTGTGCTAGCATACCATTTGTTTCGTTTGTATTTGGCAAAAACTTCTCCTGCAAGTTGAGGCAAATTCCAAGCTTCTGTTTGGTTGGTCATCGTATATGTGTTGAATTCTCCATTTGCGCCAACGACTAAGTTTCTGTTAACATCAACGGTTAGTTCACCAGAAATTGAAAGCGTTGTAACATCATCATAGATATATGAAAAAGAGTTTCCATATTCATATCCTAAAAGTCCAGTAGTGTTTATTCCATCAGATTTCGAATTGTTTCTTATAAATAAAGCTTTGTCATCTTCATCACTGTAACTTGCTTTAATATCATAACTTACATCTGGTGAGAATTTACCATTAAAACCTCCAAAGAAATTGTATTTCATATTGGTTTGGGTAATAAATTGCGTTGGTGATATATATGGGTTTTCTGAAGCGAAGTCTTTATACGTATTTGTGTTTAAATCGCCATTTGCACCCAAATAGAAATTCACATAATTGGCAACTAAAGGATAGTGGATATTTACATCTGGATAGGCATAAAGTTGACTAATTTTGTTTTCTAAATCTGAAGTGAAATAGATTTTAGCCCCTAAATTGAAGGTAAAATCGTTGTATTCAAAATTGTATTTAGGCAACAAACCCACGGTAAAGAAACTATGCTCTAGTTTTGTTGTAGCACTGTAAGATTGTGCAAACTCTCCGTTTACATAATCTATAGAAGTGTCTAGAATTAGATCGTTGAATTTTCTTCCAATTCTTTTTAGCGGAATTTTAAACTGAGGATTCATTGTAAAACGGATTTCTTTACTTGATAGCCCATCAGAAAATAATGAGAGATTCATTTTGCTAGAATTCATATAAAAATCTTCAAAAATAAGTGCTCCTTCAATGGCTAAACTCGTGTACGATTGTTCTTCGTTAATTGCCGTAATAGTTGGTGCAGTAAAAGTTGTTGCGCCAGGTAATCCATACCAATTATAGGTGTTCTTTTCAAAATCAGCACCAATTTTCCATGTATAGTAGCGTTCTTCTTGCTTGTAAAATGCACCAAAATTCATATTGGAGAAATTGCTGTTCAACAACGTATCATCAATACTGTTTTCTGATGAAATGTATTTAGCATACACGCCAAAATCGTTTTCAAAACGAGTAGCATGGTGTAAAAAAAGTTCAATAAATGGAGTCGTGTTATTCCCAAAACCAGCAGCTAAATAGTTGTTGTATAAACGTTCTTTAACACCCATGTTTATTCCTTTAGCAACACCACTTTTAGGAATGAATGTTGAGGCAACAGGGGCTGAGAATATTTGGTATTTTAAGTGCTTCTTTTTTATTTTAGCTCCTAACAGAATTTTTGGATTCTTTTTTATTTTAAAAGCATCAGAGATCGTAGGAGTATAAGAAGTAACAACATTAATTACTTCGGTTTTTATCGTGTCTTTTACTTGGGTATTGTTTTGAGAAAATACCATAGCACTGAAGGTACATAAGCAAAGTGTGAATACAATTTTTCGCATTTTAAATCTCTTTAGTTGTTGTTAGGGGTTACAGATTCGTTTGTTTTTGCTTCGTTCATTTTTATGTTTGATAACTCTTTTTGAGCATCCAACATTACATCGTCAAACTGTTTAAAGTTTTTAATGATGTTTTCTAAAATATAGGTTGCTTGGTAGGCATCTTTTAAGCCGTAATGGTTTTTAGCCATAATAATGTAGCTCTTTACACCCCAATATTTATAGGTAGAATAATCAGCAATTAAGGTTTGAATTATTTTATTTGATGCCTTGTATTTTTTATTCTGATTTTTAAAATAGGCATTAAAGTACAACGCTTCCGCTTTTAATTCTCCATTTGCATTGCGTTCAACTTCGCTGTAAAATTCTTCAGCTCTAATTAAATCGTCTGTTTTAAAAGCAGCACGTGCAATAATAATTTTTGCATCGAATTCTACATTTTCATCTAGCTTGTCTTTTTGCAGTACTTTTTCTGCATATGCTACTGCCTCTTCAAATAGGTTAGATTGGTAATACCCTTTCATTAAATTACTTTGTGCAAATAAAATATTTTGTGGATAATTCGCTTCTTGCTCTAATCGAACTAATAGTGGTGTGGCGTTTGTCCAATTTTCTTTTTCTAAATAGATCTGAGATAACTTGTTTAAAGACTCTTCACTAAATTCACTTTGATCTTGATTGACAACATGGCTGTAGTAGGTAGCAGCTTTCTCATGCTGATTTGTTTTAGTTAGCAATTGTGCCAAGTAAAAATTGGCTTTTAAAGCATGTAATCCAGTTGGGTGATTGTTTACATATTTAGTAAAGCCTTCAATCGCTTTTTCTGTATTATTCTCTAAGAACTTGTTTTCTGCAGCTTCATAAGCAGCATTGTCAATGTCTGAATTGGTAACTTTGGCAAAACTCACTGTTTTTGCCCAAGTAGCGTACACATCTACTTGCCCTAAATCAACATACACGTTTTTAGCATTTATAAAGGCCTCTCTAGCTTCACTAGAATTTGGATAAGAGCCTACAATTTTCTTGAATTTCGTCAGTGCTTTTGTATTCTCATTATCGTTATAGTACACCAACCCTTGTCGTAATAAGGCTCTTGGAATGTATGAACTTCGTGTATATTTAGAAGTAAGTGTGTTAAATGTTTTGTGGGCTTCTACATTGTTTTTTGTAGCGACATATGTATTTGCCAATTGAAATAAAGCATCGTCTTGTAAACTGGTGTATTCGTAATTAGCAACCAATTCTTTTAAGTTGTCAATCTTCTTAGTGTTATCTCCTAAAAACCCAAAACTGATAGCTTTTTGATACACTGCATAATCTGAGCCAACACCTAAATTATTAATTACTTTGTCATAAGCAGTAATTGCATTTGCATACTTCTTAGTTACAAAATAACAATCGGCCAATCTAATATTAGCGTCATCTAATAACGAATTGTCTTCTTTTGCTTTAGAGGCAAAAGCACTAAATGAGTTTGCAGCTTTATCATAGTCCTTTAATTTAAAATAACTATACGCAATATTGTAGTTAATGTTCTTGTATTCTTCAATGTTTGAAGCGCCAGAAGTGCCTTTGAAATCTGTAAATCCATCTAGAGATTTCTGGAAATTTGAGTTTTGAAAATCTGTTTCAGCCTTCCAATAGAGTGCCGAAACTTTAAGCGTAAGATCTTCAGATTTTGTGGCTACCTCAAAATATGGATAGGCTTCCTGAAGTTTTTTTAAATTATATAATTGAACCCCTCTGTAGAAAGAAACGTCTTTAATAAGTTTTCTGTTTTCTTTATTTTTTTTCTTCTCTAAATAAGCCAATGCACCTTGGTAATCTTGCTGAAATAAATAGGAAGTAACCACCAATTGATTAATTTCTTGATAATACTGGGATTTAGGATATGCAATTAAAAAATCTTGCAATACTTCTGCAACACTTTTGTATGGGTTTCCTTCTTCGTAACTTAATTTGGCATAGTTTAAAAAAGCATCTTCTTTTATTTTTAAATCGAAATCCATTTCACTAGCACTTTTAAATGCATTTAAAGCTTCAGGTTTTCTTTCTAAATACAAGTAGCTTTCTGCTAAATGGTAATAGGCATTTTGAGAAACATTATTTTGATCTCCAATAATTCTATTGAAGTTCTTTACCGCATTTTCAAAATCATTTTGCTTGTAATAGGTATATCCAAGTTGGTAATAATCGGTGTTATTCCATTTGCCTCGTTTTCCCTTGTAAGCTCTTAAATAGGGTAGTGCTTCATTGTATTTTTTAAGATTGAAATAACTCTCTCCAACAATTTTTGAAATGTCAGAAAAATTCTTATGCTTTTTATTTACCAATAATTTTTTCCCTATTTCAATACATTTATCAAAACGGCCGTCTTTAAAACTAATATCTAATAAATAATAGGTTGCCTCGTTTTTGTAGGATGCTTGCTTTGCAATTTCTGTTAAATGCGTTTCTGCGGTGTCATAATCTGCTTGTTTATAGGCGATAAACCCGTAATAATATCTTGAGTCGTTTCCATAACGAGCATCATTAATTAAGGGTAAGAATTTTTTTCTTGCTAATTTCAAGTTCCCGGTAGTTAACATTGCATAGCCCATTTTAAAGTCGAGCTCTTTTTTATTCTCTGTAGATAGTACATCTCTATTCACTTTAGAATACCATTTTAATGCATAGGAAGCTTTTTTATTTGAGAAATAATAATTCCCAACATTTAAAAAGGCTTTTTCTTTTTTGTTGCTATTCGGATTATTCTCTACAAAATTCAATACCTTTTTGTCGGCTTCTGTCTGATGTAGTTTAATTGCACACATTGCTGTGTAATATTCAGAATCTGATTTTAAGTTTGAGTTTTGAACCGTTTTTTGAACGATCTCACTAAATGTTTTTTGAGCTGCAGCATATGCCTTATTGTTGTACAGTTTTACTGCGTGATTATAGGCTGTAAAACTATTGGCATTCATTTCGGTTTGTTGGGCCGAAACAAAAGTGGTGCTTAAAGAAATAAGGGTTAATAAAACGAAGTTTTTAAAAAAGCGAATATTCATTTTGTGCTGGGGTTTTGGGCTATTTGAAAACTATAACGCAGTTTTTTTTATTTTGTTTGATGCAAAATTAAAAAAGGAGTTCTAGTCTAAAGTCCAAAGGTAAAAATTGTAAAAGATTAAATGGGATAATATCTATATAAACTCACAAAAAATGAGAACGCCAAATGGATTTTAAAATGAGAGATGTCAAGTTGAATTTTTTTTTTGCTTAGCTAAAACAGAAAAGGCAAGCATTGTTGTAGTTTGGTTTTGTTGGCTATTAAAATTGGCGCTAAAAAGAAACAAAGTCAATAGTTTGTTTTGATGTTTATTTGGTATAGTTTTGTGAAAACTACTTTCTTATGGCAGATGCAATAATACATTTAGAAGAAGCAGATATTTATCAAAGAGACAACTTGGTGCTTTCTAAAGTTAATTTAAGAATTGATAAAGGGGATTTTTTCTATTTAATTGGAAAAACCGGAAGTGGAAAAAGTAGTTTAATGAAAACACTTTATGGAGATTTATTGTTGAAAAATGGTAAAGGAGCTATAGTAGACTTTGATTTAAGACAATTAAAAGAAAAAGACATTCCTTTTTTAAGAAGAAAAATTGGAATTGTTTTTCAAGACTTTAAATTGTTAAATGATAGAACAGTTTTCGATAATTTGTTGTTTGTATTGAAAGCGACAGGTTGGAAAGACAAAGCTAAAATGACTGCTAAAATTCACGAAGTTTTAGAAAAGGTAGATATGAAAACCAAAGACTACAAAAAGCCTTTTGAGCTTTCGGGTGGAGAGCAACAGCGTATTGCAATTGCGAGAGCTTTGTTAAACGATCCTGAGTTAATTTTAGCAGATGAACCAACTGGGAATTTAGATCCTAAAACCTCTTTAGAGGTAATGCAATTATTAAATGAAATTCACCAAAGTGGAAAATCGATTTTAATGGCAACCCATGATTATGCGTTGATTGTAAAGTTTAAGCAGAAAACAATTAAGTGCGAAGGCGGTGAGTTGTTTGAAGTAGTACAGCAGACTACTGTTTAAAAATAATGGACGTTATTTTTTTAGCCGATTGACTTGGGCTAAATGATGTTAGTTTCTCTCTTCGTTTTTCAGTTTCTGATTTAGAAAACTCCTTAGAAAATAAGAGTTTTGTTTTTTGTAGAATTTGTGCTTTCGTATTTGCCAATTCACACAAATTTTCCAACCCCGTATCAGCAATCATTTTAGTATTTGCAATGATAAATTTACTCTGATACAAAGCATTCAATAACTTTAATTTTATACCTGTTTTTTGGAATGTTACTAAGGTGTTTATGTGTGCTTTTTTAAAAAGAATTTCTAATTTTTCTTGCGTGTTAATTGTCTCAAAAAAAATGTTTTGGTAGCGCTCTGTTTCGGCGATTATCGATGAGTTATTGCCGCTTGCAATGACCAATTTATACGAGCTGTTTTTGTAAACATCGATTAAAAACAATGCAGCTTTTATATTGTCAGAGATTCTTAAATCTCCATGAAACAATATGAAATCGCCTTTAGTCTCCTGATTTTCTATATGTTTTGCCTTGTGGAAAACTGGAATATACGTGCATTTTTCACCATAAGTTAACGCGAAATATTCCTGTTCATAAGGAGAAATTGAAAAAATTCCATCGACCTTGTTTAAGATAGTTTCATACTTCTTGAGTTTAAAAGATTCTGCCAAATAGAATATTTTCTTGAAAACATTGGATTCACTTTTAGCCAATCCTTTAAAATAATCATGTTCAATATTATGAGTTCTAATGTATGTTTTAGATTTGAATACAGTTTTTGTAAGCGGAAACGTAGTGTGCAATCCTTCAAATAAAACGGGAGCTTCAATCTTTTTTAATTGTTTAATTAATAACTGATTTTCTCTGTTTTTAGTAATGTACGGAACAGATGAAAATATGCTTCTTATTTTAGAAGCTCTTTGGTAATAAAATACTTTTTTACAATATTTTTCTAATTCTATTTGTTGCGGTCTATCATATTCAAAACAATGCAAATAGATGTGAATGCCTAAGTGATGTAGTTTCTTTATTTTATAAAAAACATCAATTATTCCTCCGTAGTTTGGTGGGTATGGAATGTTAAAAGAAACAATATGAAGTTGCTTGTTATTTGGCATTTTTAAATATTGAAATTAACTTCTGCTCTTCGTGTTCCCAGTTCAAACTCTTTTTTGCATTGATGATTTCTTCGGAGTGTTTTTTTAAAGAAAATTCCTGTATCTGTTTGGCCAATAATTTTGGGCCCCTATTGCGTACAACTTCGCCAAATTTATACCTGTCAATGATCTTTTTCATTTCTGGCAAGTTAGAAACTAAAACAGGGATTTCTGCATGTAAATAATCAAATATTTTATTGGGTAAGGCATATCTATAGTTTAAGCCTAAATCTTCTTCTAAAGAAATGCCAATATCTGCAAGTGGTGTTAATTTTTGCATTTTAACCGGAGAAAGTTTTCCTAAGAAATATACTTTGTTGGCTTTCACTAGTTCTAAAGATTGCTGTTTTAAAACCTCAAGAATATCACCCGAACCAATAAGTACTAATAGGTGGTTTTCAAGATGTTTCATGGTGTTAATCATCAATTCCAGCCCTCTTCCCATATTAATAGCTCCTTGATAGATAATTATTTTTTTCTCGCTTGTTGCGAATGGGAAAGTGCCAGATGTGATGGCTTTTGTCCTAGGCAGGTTTCGTATTGTTTTAAATGGAGTACTGTATTTGTTTGTGTAATAGGTTGCGATAGAATTACTAACGGTATAACAGTTTTTTAAATTCGGAAGAATTCTTTTTTCGATGCCTGTCCATATGTTTTTGATTTTGGGCCTGTCAACCAATTCAGGGATTTCAGTAAACAACTCATGACTGTCATAAATAAGTACTTTTGATTGTAATTTTCCAACCATATAATTTGGCAAAAGCGAATCTAAGTCATTTGAGAGTAGAAGATCTTTTTTGAGGAAAAGTAGCCTTAAAAAAAGGCGAATATTATATTCGGCATAGAACAAAAAACCGTTGTTAAAAAGCAAACTCATTCTAAGCGTTTTATATTTTCTAGAAATAGGAATACTGGTCTTTAATTTTCTTCCTATAAGTAGTACCTTGTAGTTGTGTTCAACAAGAGTATCGCAAATCTTGGCTACCCGTTGGTCGGTAGAAAGGTCATTGGTAACAGATACAATAATAGTTTTCAAGAAAATTCTTTTTCCGCAAGATATAAAAAAACCCGCTCCAAATAAATGGAGCGGGAAAATTGCTATGAAAAAGAATAATACTGATTAAATCAATATTATAATCAAATGTAAAAGGAATTCCTTTTAGAAGTTGTGGTTTTTAGTTGGATTGCACTTTAGAAGATGTGGGTAGCGCTCTAAAGGATATGGGCAACATTTTTGGTGAGATAAAAAAACCCGCTCCAAATAAATGAAGCGGGAAAATTGCTATGAAAAAGAATGATAAGAAACTCTTATCAATTATATAGACGTCGTTGTGCTTGAAAAATTACAGTATGCTACCCCTTTTAACATTTATTTAAGTTTGTCGGCATGCAATTGCCTTAACTTATTTAATTTTGGTGTAATTACATAACTGCAATACCCTTGTTCTGAGTTTTCCTTATAATAATTCTGATGTTCTATTCCTGCTTTATAAAATGTAGACATCGGGCTAATTTCAGTGACAATATTGTCTTCATAAATTTCAGATAATTGTTTAATTACTTTTTTAGAAATTGCTTGTTGAGTTTCATCTTGATAAAAAATAACAGATCGGTATTGAGTACCTCTATCTGCTCCTTGTTTGTTTAAGGTTGTCGGATCATGAGTCGTCATAAAAATCAGAATAATTTCTTCAAACGAAATAATACGCGCATCAAAAGTAATCTTAATAACTTCTGCATGTCCTGTTAAACCAGAACAGATTTCTCTATAGGTAGGTTCTCCGGGTACAGTTCCACCAGCATATCCAGAAACCACGTTTTCTACACCTTTTACTTCTTGGAATACAGCTTCTGTACACCAAAAACAACCACCACCTACAATGGCAGTTTCAATGTTCTTATTCATCTTTGTCTAATTTGATGGATGCTGAGTTTACACAAAATCGCAAGCCACTGGGTTCTGGGCCATCTGGAAAAACATGTCCTAAATGTGCATCGCAAGTATTGCATAAAACCTCAACACGAATCATACCATGTGTTGCGTCTTTAAAATACTTAATGGCATTTTCTTGAATAGGATCTGTGAAACTTGGCCAACCGCTGTTCGAATTAAATTTAATACTCGAATCAAAGAGTGGGGTGTCACAACAAATACAAGAATATTTTCCCGAATCATAGCTGCTACAAAGCGCACCAGTAAATGCACGTTCTGTTCCTTTTAAACGGGTAATCTGATACTGTTCTGACGTTAATTGTGCTTGCCATTCTGCATCTGTTTTAATGACAGTTCTGTCTGGTGTTGGATTCCCTCTTGTCGCATACTGAATTACATCTTTCCAAGTCATTTTGTATAATTTAATGTTCGATGGTTGGTCGTAAAATAAAGGAACAAATTACATAAAATAGTTGAAAACTTTTGAGACTTTTTTTAGCCCTTCAATAGGTGTATCTTGTTTCCTTTTTTTTTGAATTTAAATCCTATTTGTTCATTTTTTTTAAGTAGATTGCTGTAGATATTCCCCCTAAGCCTTTAATTATACTAATTTAATAAATTACTTATTGGAGGATATCGAGTTGTCAGGAATTAACAATGTATTTGAAATATTCCTGTTTGTTATGGGGCTTATTTGTGGGGTGTATTTCTTTGTTTTGGGTAGAAAACAGTTCACACATCTACGTTTTTTAGGGATGTTTTTAATGAGCTATAACTTTTTTTACTGTACCAATATTGCGACGTATTTTGAACTTGCAATTCGGAAAGTTGGGCTGTTGCCCTTGTATTTTTTATACCTGTCTTTACCTGTTTTTGTTCTATATATTAAGAAAATCTCTATTTATGGATTAAAAAAGAGGGATTACCTCGTGTTACTTCCAGCACTGCTAGAGTTTTTGTATGTGTTTTATCTTTGGTGTTTTAAGGATCCCGCGATAATTCGTGAAACAACCTTGTGGACGCTCTATATTTTAGGAGCTTTTATATTTAACATAGTACTGGCATTGGTTGTGACCTTTTACTTGGTGCGTCATTTAAGAAAGCACAAGAAAATGTATACCCATCAGGGAAGGGTGCAGCTGCAATGGGCAAGAAATGTTGTCATTACTGTGGTGGGGTCGTTAATTTTATTAGCCAACTTACGGTATTTAGGACATACCAAACAGGTTTTTATAATCAATCATTTGTATGATTTTTGCATGCTCTCTTCATTTGTTTTTTTTGGATACCTTACAAAGAACACTACAAGTTTTACTAAGAAAATAAAAGATTATTCGCTTACGGAAGCAGCATCTTTTGAAATTCGGAAAAAAATACAAGACTATTTAATCCAATCTGAAGATTATTTGCAAAAAGAGTTTACCATCCTCCAATTGCACAATGCCATACAGATAAGTCCTCATAAAATATCAACAGTTCTTAATTTGTTAGAAAATAAAAGCTTTAATAGTTATATCAACGGGCTTCGTGTAGAAAAAGTGAAAGAAATTTTTGACAAAGTGCAGTATCAAAAATACACCATAGAAGCCATCGGGATGGAAGTAGGGTTTAATTCTAAATCTGTTTTTTATAGAGAGTTTAAAAAATATACCAGACATACACCCTCTGAATACCGAAAATTAATTGCGCAAAAAAGTACGCTCATTAAAAAGAAAGGATAGACTTTATCCCGAAACTAAATTTTCTAAGCACTATTCTAAAGTGCTGTGCATTGTCACTGAGAAATCAAAATAAAAAAGTTTTTTAGTAGTAATGATAGGCCTTTAAGGCTTTTTTATGTTCTGTTTTTACAATAAATGTTTGAAGTAAGTTTGTTCACATTTCTAAAATGTGAACAAATTTAGAGGTAAATTAAAAGCCTAGCGTACAAAATACAAGTAATTTTAATTTCAATTCGTTGCAGCTTTAATAGTAGGGTTGTATTTGAATTTTTTAGACCTTAATATAGAGTCATGTGAATCTATTAGTAGGTCTTTTCTAAAATTAAAATCATGAATAAAAACGCTCAACTTCAACCCCAATCCCCTATTTTTTTTAAATGGACCTTTAAAAGCATCTTTGAATGGGTACTGGTAGTGCTCCTTTTTGGGGTGTTGCTTTTGGAAGGTTGTAAATTTAAAGCGGTTTCAAACAGCCTATTTATAGATCAAAAAGTGCAACTTGAAACGCCACTATTGTTAGATTTGGTAAAACAGAACAGGGAGTATCCTAAAGATACTTATTCGGTGTTTTCTCATGGTAGGTCGGGACAATTGTATATAGAAGGAGCCTGGTTAGATGCTCCAGAAATTTCTCAATTTTTAAAAGAAAGATTAGGAACAGCAAAAAATCTACATATCTATGGTTGTGAATTTGCCAAAGGAAAAAAAGGGAAAGCAGCCGTGGTGTATTTGCAACAAACTTTGGGAGTAGAAATAGCTGCATCTACAAATATTACAGGCCAAGATGGAGATTGGGTATTAGAGATGCAAACCAAAAATCAAACGACCAAAAACCTCTCTTTTCCCGCTCTTAATATTAGTTTGCAAGACACAGATAACGATGGGGTTGATGATGCCGTGGATATTGACGATGACAATGATGGAGTGTTAGATGCTACAGAAGGTTGTTATTCTGGATTATATACCACAGACCTTTCTTTTATCACAGTTGCTGGAACTGGCTTTATTTTTCATAATGGGGGTAAAACTATCTATTTTAATGGAGGGGATGCAGGCTATGTCAATAGTGTACACTCTCCTGGTTTTTTAAGCTATGGAGGTTCCTCTGATTTTGAAATTAGTTTTAGCATTACTGGAACTTATCCATATTTTGGTAGTGGTAGAAGAGTTTATATTGGTATTAACGAAACAGGTACCAATACTACTAATGGTACAGCAGATATAGATTATGCTTTTTATATAAATAAAAGTACATCAGAGGCTTCGATTTATGAAAATGGGATTAACGTAGGAAGTGCAGGAGTAGATTCAGCAATAAACCTTACACAATTTGCCATAAAAAAAGAGGGAACCCTTATCACATATTGGGTGAATAATTCCTTAGTATATACAAGTGATAACTTGGCAAATGGAGCAGATTACTATGTAGACAGTTCTTTTTATGGTCCAAGTTCTGGGGTTACTATCAAAAATTTTGAAATAGTAAAAAACGGGCTTATTGATATGGATGGAGATGGAATTATTAATTGTTTGGATTTAGATTCTGACAACGACGGTATTCCAGACAATATAGAAGCGCAATCCACTGTGGGGTATATTGCATCCTCGGGTATAGATAGTGATGGAGATGGGTTAAACGATGCCTACGATACAGACAACGGTGGGACTGCCATTACTCCGGTTAATACAGACGGAACAGGAGGAGCAGATTATCTAGATTTGGATGCCGATGATGATGGCGTATTTGATATTGTAGAATCTGGAAGCAATCTTATAGATGCCAATACCGATGGTATGACAGACGGAACGGTAGGTATTAATGGATTTGATAATAGCCTAGATAATGGAGATACCTATGCCGATGTCAATGGAAGTTTTGATGCGACTCAAACCGATAACTTTACAGATGTAGATAGTGATGTGCATATTTTCGGTGGAGACCTTGATTACAGAGATATCCTTTTTGGAACAGATTCTGACAATGATGGGGTTCTTAATAGTGAAGATATTGATGATGATGCTGATGGTATTGTAGATGCCGATGAAATAGGGGATACCGACGGTGATGGTTTGGTCAATTCCCTCGATTTAGACTCTGACAATGATGGGATACCAGATAATATAGAAAGCCAGTCTACCGTTGGGTACATTAGCCCATTTGGGACGGATATAGATGGCGATGGTTTGGATGATGCCTACGATTCTGTGAATGGACCTGCAAGTACTTTCGCTTCGGTAGCAACATTTAACTCCATTCTTTTTCAGATTGTAAATACCGAGTATATAAAGTTTGATCAAGGGAATACGGCCGAATATTCCATAACCTATACAAAAGATGATGGTTCAATAGTCAATTTTACTTTCCTGGATAGCAATACTTATAATAATATTCCAACCATACATGCAGCATTAGATGCCCAATTTGCCAACAGTGAACTGTCTGATTTATTTATTCTAGCCCTCGATGGATCTTCCTCTACAAGAAGAGGATGGTTCCACATCCAGGCTCTAGATGGAGTTGGTCTGGATGTTTCTAGGTTGGTGATAACGAACACCTTCCTTTTGTTCTCTGACCCTAGTAAAACCTATGATGAAGCCATCGCTGACGAGACTGTTTCTAATGGAGGGTATACCCATTCTTATCAAGGCATGGCAAAAGGGATTGAAAAAGACAACGTTCAAAATGATCGGATAGAAATAACTTTTGAGAACGGTGTCGCTCTTGGAAACGTTGCTGATTGGACAGATTGGTCAGTTGTTTTTAAAGATGCTGGTGGTGGTAATGGACACAGTGTCTCTGATTTATTTGGTTCCCTTTCCAATTTTAATCAAACGGCTTCTGAAATCTCGGTAGATGGAGGCGAAGGAAGAGTCCTCTATTTAGTAAAAGACCCAACGGATTCAAATATTGTTATTAAGGCAATTCTCGATTTGGGAAGTGCTGGAGACAGGGGGCTTTTAAAAGGAGGAAGCTTTACATTCACAGATACAGCAGGTGAAGAGGTTGTTGCTCGTATGCCAGATCCGTATTATGTAGATGTGACAGGTTCTGGACCCTACAACGATGGTATGTCTATTATCCCTTTAAATACTGATGGAACAGGCGATGCAGATTTCTTAGATGTAGATGCAGATGATGATGGCGTTTTTGATATTGTTGAATCAGGTAGTGGTCTAGATGATGTGAATGCTGATGGAATGACCGATGGAGATGTAGGAAATAATGGATTGGATAATGCACTTGATTCTGGGGATACTTTTTCAAATGTTCGTGGTGTTTTTGATGCCACTCAAGCCGATAACTTTACCGATACAGATGCAGATGTCTTAACTTTTGGAGATGTTGATTATCGAGATGTGTTTTTAAGTGGAACGGCGATGATTACGCAAATGTATCAGTCTGCCACCGATGCCTGGATAGAAATAACCAATGTGCATGCGAGTAACACCATAGAAGCCAATGCAATTCAGTTATGTTTGTTTAGCAATAGCACAGGAGATCAGACGGGGAATACACCCTCGACATCCTATATCTATTCGGGATCTTTAGCGCCAGGAGCTTCGATATTGATTCACAATAGTGCAGCATCTATTAGCAATACCCATGCAGGGGCTGTTTTAATCGTCGACAATACGATGACTTCTTTTGCTGGAGCCAATGATCTTTTTGTGTTGTCTTCAGAAATCAATTCGTTGGCTTATGAAAAGCGTTATGATGTACTATCAAACATCACAAACAGCAGTTCGTATGTACGTAATGATAATATTTTGTATCCTAATAAAGATTTTAATAGTAGTCAATGGACTGTTTTTGTTGACGATGGGCTGGATCCAGATGCCGATCCTCCAGAACGACATGCACTGGCTCCATTGCTTTCAGAAATAACGACTGCAAATACCGATGCCAACATACAGTTGGGCTTGCATCGTAATGGAGCAACTACAAGAACAGGAAGTGTATGGAATAATGGGTTTCCAGACCCTTCTAGGTACGTCATTATTGCGGAAAATTTAGAGCAGAGCACCGTTTTAAATGCAAAAAAACTGCAAATGGACTTAGGCGCAAATCTTACTATCAATAACAATGTTTTGGTTGTAACGGATTCCATTGTGAATAATGGAACGATACGAATGTCCGGAACATCACAAATAGTACAAACACATGTCAATACATCTCAGGTAAGTGGGAGTGGAAATTTGCAGATAGATCAACTAGGAACCTTAGCAAGTATTTACCGATTTAATTATTGGAGTGCTCCGGTTGTAGAGAATGGGAATGCTACCTATCGAATAGGTACGGTATTAAAAGATGGAACCATCCCTACGTCTTCAAGTTCAGAAATTACAGCTATTAATTTTGTGGGTGGCTATGATGGGGCCAAAACCAGTCCTATTTCTATCGCCAGTTATTGGCTGTATAGTTATACTAACGGGGCTTGGAATGCTACCGGAAATACCGGCGTGTTAAATCGTGGAGATGGCTACCTTTTAAAAGGACCTGGTGTGGTACAGAATTACACATTTGTAGGAAGTCCAAATGATGGCCTTATTACCACAGCCATAGGTGCAAGCACGAGTAAGTTAATAGGAAACCCGTACCCATCTGCATTGGACGCTACTAAATTTATTCGCGATAATAGCGATGTTATTGATGGGACTTTGTATTTCTGGGAACATACCGGAGAACTTGGTACTACTGGAACACAAGGACACAATAGCGGAGGGTATTTAGGTGGCTATTCTACTCGGAATTTAACCATGGGGATTGCTGCAAATACGGGTGTAGTAGGTACGGGAGGTTTGGGAAATGCCACCTATCGGGCACCAGGCCTTGATATTGCGGTTGCTCAAGGTTTCTTTGTTGGAGGCTCAGAAGTTGGAGGTACTATTGTGTTTAACAATGCCCAACGAAAATACCAAACCATCAATGGCTCAAATTCCCTGTTTTTTAAAGGTAGACCTAAGGTTTCAAAAAAAACAGCGCTTCCAATTGTAAAGTTAGGATTAGATTATACAAATACCGAAGCACAAGCATTGCACCGCCAAATAGGAATTTCTTTTAAAGAAGGGAATACCTTCGGATATGAAAGTGGGTATGACAGTGAAATATATGATTTAAATACCCAAGACGACGACATGTATTGGAATTTTGGAGAAGAGAAAAACTACGTAATTGCTGGAGTTGAAGCATTTAATATTGCAGTTGAAATTCCGATTAGCCTACAAATAAAATCAGAGAACTCAGTGACTATTAGATTGGATGCTTTTGAAAATATACAAGGCCCCATTTGTTTGTTTGATGCGCTCACAAATACATTCACAGATTTAAAAAAATCTTCAGGCGTTCAATTAAACTTGGCAAAAGGAATCTATAGCAACCGTTTTTATTTGAGTTTTAAAGAGGCAACTTTAGAAGTAGAAGATTTCAAAAAGGTGCCAGATGTACAGCTTTATTATTCAAAGGCCACCAATAGTTTGTGCCTCCAAGCGAAGAATGAGATTCTTAAAAAAATTACGCTCTACAATATTATGGGACAGCAATGCAAACAATGGATTTTGAAACCTACTGATGAAAAGAAATTAGCCTTGATTGTGAGAGACATTCCTATGGGTGTGTATATGGTAAAAGTAGAAACAAGTGTACAAACAGTGTCAAAAAAGCTAATCGTTTATTAAAATAATTCCGCATAATTAAATGCCTCTGAAGTACAGGACTTTTTCATAAACCTTTTTTTTAATGGGTAAACGAACAATGCACCTATAAAAGAGTTTCAAAATAAAATTAGACATCCCCCAAAAAAAGATAATTCTTGTGATTTTGATTCACAGGAAATAGATATTCATTTTAAAAAAAAAAGATTTGGTCAAGCTATTGTTTATCCTAGGATTACTGGTTGGAAGTTATTTTATGATTGCAGGGGTGCTAAAAAAAAATCACCTGCTATTTTTAGCGACAACCTTGTGTAGTTTTAGCTTTTTATACATTTCTAATGTTGATATGTATAATGCTCTTGACGCAAACTCATGGACATTTTTGCCATTTCATTTTCTGTATGTATCCTTGCCGCTCTTTTTATTATACATAAAAAGTGTTTCTATAGTCGCTATTAAAAAAAGTGATTTTTTAATTCTTATTCCAGGAGTTTTAGAAATACTATATCTGTCTTATATGTGGAGCTTTAAACAATCTGATGGGATGTTGTCTTTTTTAGGTTGGAGAATATACTTGTTATTGGCTTTTTCTTTTAATGTTGTTTTAGCGCTCTACGGGGTGTGTAAACTGAATGGACATTTTAAAAATAGGTTTTATATGTATTCTTATTTTGGGAAAAGACATCTGAAATGGTTGAAGAAGATGCTGCTATCAGTGCCTATTTCATTGGTTTTGTTTGGGCATCTTAGCTACTTAGGCTATGGAGAGCAAGTGAGTTTTTTAAATAATATCTACCTTCTTATCTTGTTGCTTTTTATTTGTTATTTAGGAATTATCTCTAGAAATATTGATGATTTTGAGAGCAAACAGGATTATAAAGAAGTGTGTAAAAAAGAATTGTACATGACCTTGGGCATCATTAAGGAATACTTACTAACCACCGAAGATTATTTGAAAATTAATTATTCTCAATTAGATTTATCTCAATCTATAGCCATTTCTCCACATAAAATTTCAATGGTAGTAAACACCTTAACAGACAAGAGTTATAGCAGCTATATTAATTGTTTACGTGTACAAAAAGCAATTGTTTACTTAAATGATGAAAAATACAAACAGTATACCATAGATGCAATTGCAAAAGAAGTAGGATTTAACTCAAAATCTGTCTTTTATAAGGCATTCAGAAAAACAACAGGTTTTACACCACTACGCTACAAAAAGTTGTTTTTATAAATAATCAGATGTAGAGCTTCCTATATTCAGAGGTTTTGCATTAAAATGGGTACAGAGATTTACGCAATAAACACTAATAATTGTTTTTTAGAGAAACAAGGCAGTACGCTGACTTTTAGTACTTTTTGGAAAAGTAAATTTGTTCACATTTTAGAAATGTGAACAAATTTACAGCAAAATACAGCAATTAAGATTGGGAATATCCAAACCTTTGTGCCGGAAGCCAATAGATAGTTTGGCTCCTTTTTAGAAGTTCAGATAGAGAAAGGAGCTTTCAATATCAATAGGATAAGAAATAAGATTGATAAAAAACAGTAAGGATGGTAGGTGTAAATATAGATTTAAAGAGATGGGGGTATGCAATGAGAAGCGTGGTTTTTGTATCGATATTAATACTCCATTTTGGAGTTGGTTTTTCAGCGCCCAAGAACGCTCATATACCTTTTGAATATGTAATGGAAAAAGGTCAAAAAAAAATCAATTTTCAGCAGTTCACTGAGCCTGGTAAGAGTTTTTATAAAATACCATTGCATGATGGAGATCTCACTGTTTTTATTGGTGCAAATACATTTAAGAAATTGGTAAATCCGTATCCTTCTAATTTAAATGCGTTAAAGTTTATGAAAGACAATGCAGCCATATTAGAAGGCAGTCTGTTTTTTTTAGCATCGAATGATTCAGAGAGCCACCCTAGTTTTACAGTCCGAAATTTGGTAATGGATGTTGCAACGACAGCGAAAGATGTATTTATTAGAAGAAAAAGAACTAAGACAGGTGACCACACAAAAATTGCTGTCGGCCAGGTTTTTTATGTGATGGCAAAGAGGCAAGATGGGTTTATTCTTTTTAATAACAGTCAACGGATACGTCAAGCTCAAAATGAAAATAAGGGAATTCCAATACTTAAAATAGGACTCGATTATACTAATAACAACGGTGTAATCATGCATAGACAACTTGGTCTTTCTTTTAAAGAAGGAAATAGCCATGCCCATGAAAGTGGTTATGACAGTGAACTTTATGATTTGCATACATCCGAAAGTGATATGTACTGGGATTTTGGAAATGGTAAAAAATATGTAATCGCAGGGCTGGAGAAGTTTGATGCTCGGTTAGAAATTCCTTTGGTACTCCAAATTGAATCTGACGAGGTCATTCGCTTGTCTTTAGATTTGGTTGAAAATATTAAGCAAGCCGTGTATTTATATGATAAAGTTACCCATAAAAAAGTAAGGTTGTCAAATTTGGGAGTTTCTTTAAATATAGCAAAAGGAATGTATACAGATCGATTTTACATTGGATTTCAATCAAGGTTAGTTGCGGTAACAAAAGAATTGGATCATCAAATGCAGGTGTCTTATTAAAAAAAGAATAAATTAAAATGACAGGTGAATTGCTATGAATTGAATGTTAATTATTAAATAAATTGTTGTGATTCTAAATGCAAGTTTTTTAAAGGTGGAAAAGGGGTTCATCTTTTTAAATTAGTTTTAATTCTTCCTCATGAATTAAAGATTTCATTTAGAACACATACAATAAAAGCTAGAAAATATGTATGTACAATTCCCTCCGCCGCCGGTTCCGCCACCGCCACCGCCAGGATTGCCCATCGATGATGGTTTGTGGATTCTGATCTTGATTGCAGTGGTGTATGCCATTAAAATTATAAATGTTAAAAACAGGAAGAATGTTAGCCTAGAAAATAAGTGCTAGCTGTAATCGTACAAGTTAATTAAGGGGAACTTGTATTTTCAACGCAGTTAGTGTCTTTTTGGTCAAAATAGGTTTTGTGAAGAAAAGAAGTATTTCGAGATGTATTTTTTGAGCACACAATTAATTTTCATGTGTTGAGTATGAGAAACCTATTTAGGCTGATATTTATAGTTAAGATATTTGTAGTGTAAAAAGAAATTGTTATTAAAAAGATAGTTGTTGTTTAGAGTAATGCGAAAGTTGCTAGAAAAAGGATAATTCGTGAAACAACTATTATTTTGATTCTAAATGTGAGTTTTTTAAAGATGGAGCTAAGGTGTTTTCATCTTTTAAAATTAGTTTTAATTCCCCTAAGAATTAAAGATTGCATTTAGAATCTTATATATAAAATGGGTAAAAAAATAGAACCGTAATTAGGGCTGTGTGTTGGTACTTACAGTATTTGATGAGAGGGTACTTTTTGTTTGGTAGTGCTATTTGGCATTATGGTGTTGTATTTAAATTAAGATATTATATGTTGGATTGGTTGTATTATGTGTTCTTGGGTATGTTCGGGGGGACTATTTTTGAGAAGGAGCATAATACGATGTACCCAAAATAGGTTTTATAGGTAGTTGTATAGAGTCGTTTTCTACCTATAATTAATTTCCCGGTACTCTCATATTTCGGAAAACCTATTTTGGCCAACATTACTAAATAAAACCATGGCTTAATGAATGTGTATTCTTTTTAAAGTTAATGATGGAACATAGAAATATAATCGTAGTAAGCGTAGTCATTATTTTGACGTACTTTTTTATAAGGATGTGGCATGCTTTAAAAACAAATGTTAGGGCAGACAGTTGTGAGATATGTGATTCTAAAAGGAAGTATAAAATAAGACGAGGTGCTTTCATAAAAGTATTGCCTTTTACTTCAAGGAAAGAATTTTGTAAAAATTGCAAAAACAAATATCTAATCTTAATCATTTTTAATATAAGAATAGTGGTTCTCTTCAAAGAGAAGGAGAGGGTTTCATATTTAAAAGAATAAAAAAATTAAAGGAGGAAAGCAGACTTTATAGAAATTCTATTACCGGAGTATTGCGAATAGGCTGCGGAAATTCAAACTTATTTGGTGGGTATTGCATCGCTTAACTATAGAAAAGGTTTAAAGAGTTGTGATTGGTCAATGGCATGAACATTTAATGTTTGTATTGGTTGGTGTTTTTCTTTTAACATTCCATGCATGAATTTCTCTTTGTAATAGATGCAAGCATTAAAAAATAAATTTGGAAGTATAAAAGCTTTATAAAATGGAAATACTATTACTCATACTCATTGTTCTAATTATGCTTATTAGAATGTATAATAAGAGTTTTGATTCTAATTATGACTTTGACAAAGAACTATGGATGAGAGATCGAGAGCATAGATATCGAATTGTGAAAAAAATGATAAAAAACAAAATACTACTAGGGCTGTCTAAGAATGAAGTTGTTGCTGTTTTAGGAGATGAATTTAATGATGTGTATAGTAATAAATGGGCATACTATATAGGGTCTAAACCAGGTATTCTTACGTTTAGAAAGCGCCATATTTATATTTATTTTAAAGAAGGTAAGGGGTGTTTGGTTAAATAAAAAGGTTTCAATAAAAATGGTGAAATAAGTTGAGTGAATAAGTACAAAGCTAAAAATAAAAAATCTGCTCAAGTGAGACTTGGCAGATTTCTTTATTTTAATTCGTGTAGGTCATTGTGCTAAATCGTGGAGACGCCGGGAATGACTATCGTCTTTCCCTTGTATCCCGTTGGGTAAATACAGGGAACTGTTCTTTCAGAACAGACATCTTAAAACGAAAAAAATTGCACAAGTTAAAATACTTGGCAATTTTTATCTTATTTAATCTGTACTCTTTAGCTGTGCTAAATCGTGGAGACGCCGGGAATCGAACCCGGGTCCAAACAAGCGGCCAAAAGGCTTTCTACATACTTAGTTTTTACTTAATTTTCGACAATTAGCTGATTAAAAACAATCCACTAAACGCTTATCTTCTTTAGTTTCAAAATTTTGTCGAAGCGCCAAGATTTCTATGTTTATTTTTACGATGTCCAAAAAAGAAACGCCATAAACCAAGGCTTTTCGTGGACATAAAGCATGCACACCTAGTGTGCCGAGGCTAAAACCGTACTGTAATTCGGGTTATTAAGCTGCTAAAGCGTAGTTATCTTCGCCGTTTAAAAAGTGTGAAATAAGTTTTACGAGTCTTGATCTCATTCCTCGGTATGCTTACATTCTAACGCGTCTCGCTGTCAAAACCAGTCGTCCCCGTTATTCTGAGTTTATTTCAGAATCTGTTCTAAAAGAACAGTTGGCAAATTTAAAAATAAAAATGAGAATACTAAGGTTTGTACAGCATTATAAAATGAAATATCTTCGAGCAAAATTTAGCACACTAAGAAACATGAAGTTTGGAATCATAAAAGAGCGTAAAAACCCACCAGATAAAAGAGTGGTTTTTTCACCAAAAAAATTACAAGAATTTAAAAATACATTTCCAAAAGCAGTCCTTAAAGTAGAACGTTCTGAGGTTCGAATATTTTCTAATACTGAGTATGAGAACGTTGGCGTAGCCGTTGTAGATGATATTTCTGACTGTGATGTATTAATTGGTGTAAAAGAAGTGCCTTTGGATGCTTTGATTCCAAATAAAAAATATTTTTTCTTTTCGCATACCATCAAAAAAGCAGATTACAATAGAAAGTTATTGCAAGAGGTTTTAAAGAAAAACATTGAATTGTACGATCATGAAACCATCATGAAAGAGAATGGAGCGCGTTTAATTGGTTTTGGACGTTATGCAGGCATAGTAGGTGCTTACAATGGTTTTAGAGCTTTTGGGTTGAAAAAAGAAACATTCAGTTTGCCAAAAGCAGAAACTTTGGCAGATCAAAAAGCGTTGATTGCCGAGTTGCACGCAATTGAGCTACCAAACATTAAAATTTTATTGACAGGTACTGGTAAAGTTGCGTTGGGGGCGAAAGAAATGCTAGATGCCATGAGTATTAAAAGAGTTTCTATAGCAGCTTATTTAAAGGATGTATTTGAAGAACCTGTATATTGTTTGATCGATGTATTGGATTATAACAAACGAATTGACGGACAAACGTTGCCTAGAAAAGACTTTTATAACAATCCAGAAAATTATAAATCTGACTTTATGCGTTTTGCGAAAGTAACCGACTTTTTTATCGCAGGTCATTTCTTTGGTGATGGTTCGCCATTTTTGTTTACAAGAGAAGATGTGAAATCAAAAGATTTTAAGATTAAATATGTGGCGGATATTTCGTGTGATATTGACGGACCTGTTGCAACCACAATAAGATCGTCAACAATTGCAGATCCTATTTATGGATATCATGCTGCTACTGAATCTGAAATTGATTTTAAAAACGAAAATGCCATTGTTGTAATGGCTGTAGATAATTTACCAAGTGAATTGCCACGTGATGCAAGTGAAGGTTTTGGGAAGTTGTTTTTAGAGCATGTAATTCCTGCTTTTTACAATGCCGATAAAGACGGGATATTGTCAAGAGCAAAAATGACAAATAGTGATGGGACCTTGGCTGATCGGTATGTATACTTGCAAGATTACGTAGACGGTATAGAGTAATGCAAGACAAACAATTCTTAATAGAAGTATCAAAGATGAGAATGCCTTATGGTAAATATAAAGGCAGATTTTTAATTGATTTGCCAGAGCATTATATAGTTTGGTATCATAATAAAGGATTCCCAAAAGGGAAAATGGGTCAAATGTTAGGCTTGGTTTATGAATTGCAATTAAATGGTTTAGAAGATATGATTAGAGAGATTAGGAAGCGTTATTCCTAATCTCTCTAGTACTGGTTTTCAGTTAATCATTAGTGTAACTATCTAAATAGAAAATGTTCTTCGCATTTTCTATCATTTTTACCTGTTCCTCGGTGTTGTCAATGATCGCATCTTTTAGTTTGTCTATTTGAATCAGATTGGGAGTGGTGAATAGATTTTTTAAATTTATATTGATATTCGCATAGTTATAAAAGATGGATGTACCGGTTCTAAAACCATCAATGTTTACATGAAATGATTTTAATTCGGATTGACTAGAGTCTTGTTTTGCAATATGATACTTAAACTCCTTGTTTGTACTTGTATTAGTTCCTTCTATTTTTAAAAAGTAATACCCATTGCCTATACTATAATTTTCGGCCTTTAATCTATGGTAGTTTTTATCTATTTCCTTAATACCAAAGTTAAATGAAATTTGGTAGGTACTTGCTGGGACATCTATTAAGTCAATGGAGCTATCTGTTGTCTTAATTACTTTTGAATCTAAAATATGAATTGTGTCAGTTGGACTTATTAGTTTTAAATCAGTAATTACGATGCCAATTTTTTGTATAGTTAAGGTGTCATTATTAATTGTAAGATTGGGTTGACTATAAATACTTTTGTCTTCCCAGGTAAAATGAAATTTTAGTGTATCCTGTCCTAATGTGTCGGGAAAAATGCAAGAACTGAATTGTGAAATTAGGAGTAATATAAGTATTGTTTTTATTTTCTTTTTCATAGCAATTTGTTTCATAGTTGTCTTTTCTACTGTAAATATGTGAAACTATTTTTTCTTTTGCTTTATATATGTAGCCTTTCCTGTTAAAAAACCAACTCTTATGTTAAAGCTAAATAATTGGTTCCCATTTCCGATCATGTTCCCTAATCTCACTGGTTCAAAGTCACCTGTGTTAGATTGCGAACCTGCGAAATAATGAAATCCAAATGAAGTGTCTATCGATACTTTTCGTTGTAATATCCATTGATTTCCGTATTGAATTCCAAAATGAAAAACACTGTGTTTTACGTCTTTATTTGTGTTGTCATAAAGGTAATCATAGGCAATTGTACCGGTGCTAAAACCAATAACTGGTGCAAAATAAGGACCGTGAAGAATATGCTTTGGTCTGTATTTTTTTTTGCTGAAGAATGATTTCGTTTTTAATCGATAGTGTAGGTCCAACCCAAATCCACTTCTTTCTTTTTCAAATTCTGATTTAACCCCTAAACCATAAAGTTTAAGTTCTGCCATAAGTGATTGCCCTGGATTGATTGCTTTTTCGTAGGCAAGAGCTAAGGTGTTTCCGCTAAATGCAGAAAAATTTATCAGGATGTTTTGGGTTTTGTCATCTGAAAAGTAATACGGGTTTTTTTCAGGATTTTTTACATCTAGCCCTTTGTTTCCGTATGCGAATTTTACACTATTAACCAACACTTTGTCTATCGTATAAAGCACTTTATTTGGATCATTAAATAAAATATATTTAATGTTGTTTTTGGTTACTTTCTGAATGATAACTTCCATTTTCTCACCATCTTTATTTATGATAATATCTTGAGAAAATATGTTTATACTGACCATACAGCATACTAAAAGGGTACAAATTTTTGTTTTCATAGTTTTTGGTTTATTAAAAGAAACACTCTAGCTTTTAGGCTAGAATGTTTCTGTGGAGTTTATTCTCCGTAGCAATCTGTTTTTTGCTTTTTAAAAGAACTTTGAATTTCAAAGTAAATTATTAAATTTTTTTAGTTAATATTTATTATTTTTTCCAACGCTTTAAGGTGTTTTTTAAATTCGTCTCGGCCCAGTTGTGTTGCATAGTATTTTGTGTTTGGTTTTTTTCCAACAAAACTTTTATGAATGGTGATATATTTTTCTTTTTCTAATGCTTTAATATGGCTTGCGATATTTCCATCGGTTGCTCCTAAAACTTCTTTTAAAAGATTGAAATCGGCAAATTCGTTCACCATAAGAATAGACATAATTCCCAGTCGGATCCTATGATCAAAAAGTTTGTTTATATTTTGAATGATGTTTCTCAATTTTTTAACCTTCTATTTAGCGTTGAAATTATGAGTTGTTTTCATGTTTGAAATACATGTATATACCAAAAATGATATGAACAATTCCCGCTCCTATGAGCCAAAGCCAAAAGGTGAATTCTGGATACAGAATAATTAGTATTCCTAATACCATTTCAATTAAACCAAGCGTTTTTATTTCTTTAAATGTATTGTGAGATGCATTTATTAATGAAGCTCCATAAAAAAACAACATTAATGAACCGGCTCCAACAAAATCATGTTTTAGTATAAGTATTAAAACATATAGGGCAGAAGGGATTAATAGTATTGAGAAATTATAAAGCATCTTCTTTGTTAGAACATTCCAGCTACTTATGCCTTCTTTTTTTACTTTTCTTCTGGTAATAACGAATGAAGTAATAAGACTTAATAGAATAATCAATGCTAAATCAACAAATAATAAAATGAAATCATAACTGTCTATCGTAGAAATTTGAATCGAGTTATTTGTAACATATTGGTACGCAATTAAAGATCCAATTAGTGCATATATTCCTGTAACAATACCAGAGACTCCACTTAATGAACTAAATCTAGAAGATTTATCCATCATGCTTTTTATCTCTGAAATGTCTTTTAAATAATCTTTTCCACTCATAGCTAAAGTACTTTGAATTGCAAAGTAAGTAAATATTTTATATAATGACAACTATTTGTTAGAATATTATTTTGAAGCACTTAGCCCGTACACATAATGAGAAATTCCGAGTGCTATTAAACAATAAAATCCAAACCCATCAACAAAAAGAGGAATATACCCAATTAGAAAGCATGCTATTGAAAATAGATATAGTGGCGTTTTCTTAGAGAAATTTAAGGTTAATAACAGGATTCCATAACCCATAATAAATGTTGGAATGATAAATGCTTCTTCTCCAATTCTTAAAAGATAGAATTCAATTCCGTAAAGCACAAATAGTAATGTATATGTAAGCCACATCATTTTTTTGGAATTCAGATTCCAAACTTTATTTCCTATTTTCCTGGCATTTCTTCTACTGTCAATAAAAAGAGCAAGTATAGAAAACAGAAAGGCTAAAAAGGTGATTATAAAGATAAAGAACTCCAAAAAGTTAACGGTTAGAAAACTAAAAGGAGAATCTACGGCAATAAAACCAGAAATAACTATTTCAATTAGTAGTGTACCTAGAATAAAATAAGTTCCAATAAAGAAACTGGATCTACTGCTTAGCTTAAAATTATACGCGTTATTTTTAATTAAATTCCTACTTTTAGCCATACTAAATGCTAATATACGAAAATGAAACCTGCAGAACTTTACATCCTAAACAAACCAGAACCTTTTAAAACAATGCTAATGCATTTGCAACTATTGGTAGAAAGTACAATTACTGAAGTGGAGTTGAAGTATAAATGGAAAATTCCGGTGTATTATATTGGTAAGAAATCACTATGTTATTTTAATGCCTCCATAAAAAAAGGATTTGTAGATGTTGCTTTTTGGACATCAACTGATTTATCTAAATTTGAAAAGCATTTGGTTACAGAGAATAGAAGAGTGGTGAAATCTTTACGGTATTTCTCTTTAGATGAAATTGATGAAGAAGTATTGATTGCCATATTAGTAGAAATTAAAAATGCAGATCAAAACGGGTTTTACACCAAATAAATGCTACTTGATCTTATATTCTAACGCAATTTCAGAGTCAATAAAAATATACAATTCAGAATTTCTTTTTCCTTTTAGGTCGATTGAGAAGCTACCAACACCATTCTCGATAATTACAGCTGCTCGTTTGCCGTATTTCTGTCCTTTAAATAGAAATCCAACGGTATGTGTTTTGGTTAAATTCTTAATTAAGAACTTGGTGGGTTTTGGTTGTAAGATACCGGTGTTTGGACTAATTAGCTGCAGGTTTTTACTAAAAAAACCTTGACCAATTATTGGTTGATTCGCATAGCTTCTTTTTGAAAGAGGGCTTTTTATCAATTGCCAATTTATATCGTCAGGATAATGAGTTCGAAGTAATTCGGATGGCTTCGGGTTGAAAAAATACGCTGTAAAATGTTTTTTCCATTGATTATTAATCGCATATCCTGCCGCCCAAGTAGCATCAATTAATTTCCATGTTAAGCCAACTTTAACCGCGTTCCAAGCATGATTTGAAGCCGTTGGTATGGTGCCAATCTCACCAGTGGTGTTTCTTGCGTACCCTTTGATAACCACAGCTTCAATGCCAAGTAAATCGCATATTTTTTTAAACGACTGTGCATAACCTTCACAAACAGATTTTCGAGAAGAAAACATTTCAGCAACAACTTGATCTTTGAACTGTTGTAGTTTTTGTTGTTTGTCTGCTTCATTGCTATATTTAAAGCTGATTTGTTTCGAGGTAGGATTGTAATACTCTTTTAAATCGTATTTAATATTCTGTGTTAACCATCTAAATGCCGCCCTAATTTTAGCATCATCATTTGTGAAATCTGCGTTAATTTTATTGGCTAAACTTTGTGCAGAAGTAAATGCTGGGTATCGTATAACTTTTGCATCAACACTAGCGTATTCTTGTGCCTGAATGGTAAAACTTATAAATAGAACTAAAGCAAAAAGTTGTTTCATCTGTGTAAATTATATTGTTTTTTATTTGTCAGATGCAATTCGCTATCAATGACCTTATGTGGTATTGATGCTTACTGTGACTCATTTTATAAATCCTATAACAACTTAAATGTATAAAAATTGTACTATAATTTGTTGACTGTTTTACGAATCGCAACAAGGTTGCTCAATAAACCTTCTAAATGGTCTAAATGCAGCATGTTTGCCCCGTCACTTTTTGCGTTCGCAGGGTCAAAATGAGTTTCTAAAAACAATCCATCTACGTTGTTTACAACTCCTGCTCGTGCAATTGTTTCTATCATATCAGGCCTTCCTCCGGTAACTCCAGAAGTTTGATTGGGTTGTTGTAAAGAATGGGTAATGTCTAATACGGTAGGTGCGAATTGACGCATTTCTGGAATCCCTCTAAAATCAACAATCATATCTTGGTAGCCAAACATGGTTCCTCTATCTGTAATTAATACTTGATTGTTTCCAGAATCGGTTACTTTTTTTACCGCATGTTGCATTGCAGAAGGACTCATAAATTGTCCTTTCTTTAAATTAACAACTTTCCCCGTTTTTGCAGCGGCAACTACTAAGTCTGTCTGACGCACTAAAAATGCAGGTATCTGCAACACATCTACATACTGTGCAGCTCTTTCTGCATCTGATGCTTCATGAATATCTGTAACTGTAGGGATGTGAAAAGTTTCTGAAACTTTACGTAAAATTTTAAGTGCTTTTTCATCTCCTATTCCGGTGAAACTATCCACTCTACTTCTATTCGCTTTTTTAAAACTCCCTTTAAAGATAAAAGGAATTTCTAGTTTATTGGTTACCTCAAGAACTTTTTCAGCAATACGCATTGCCATTTCTTCACCTTCAATAGAACAGGGTCCTGCAAGTAAAAAAAAGTTATTAGAATCGGTGTGTTTTATATTCGGAATTAAAGATAAGTTCATTGGTTAGAAAATTTTAGCAAAAATACAAAATAAATATTGCATTTGAATTCATATATTTAGCCTTTTAAAAACTCAATCATGAAAAAAATTTGTGCACTTCTTGTTGTTTTCGTTTTAATGTATTCTTGCAAAACAGATAAGAAAAAAGTAGCCGAGGCTAAAAAAATTACTGTTGAAGACATAGATACTGCAACGGTTAGAAAACATTTATATACGTTGGCTTCTGATGAAATGGAAGGTAGAGGAACTGGAACTCCAGGAATTGAAAAGGCTGCGCAGTATATTGAAGGTGAATTTAAAAGAATAGGCTTGAAAACCTATGATACCTTAAAAGAGTATAGACAAACGTTTACCTTCACAAACAGAAGAACTAAAAAAGAAATTACCGCATTTAATGTAATTGGTGTGTTGGAAGGGAAAAGTAAAAAAAACGAGTATGTTGTTGTTTCTGGACATTATGATCATTTAGGGATTCGGAATAAAGAAGGACAATTGGATAGTATCTACAATGGAGCAGACGACGACGCCTCTGGAACAACAGCGATGATGGCTTTGGCAGAATATTACGCTAAGAAAAAGGACAATGAGCGCACTATTATTTTTGTAGCTTTTACAGGAGAAGAAATGGGATTAATTGGATCTACACATTTTGGTAAAGATGTTGATGCTAGTAAATTTGTAGCGGGAATTAACATAGAAATGATCGGTAAGCAATCTAACTTTGGGCCAAAAACGGCATGGTTAACAGGTTTTGAGCGTTCAGATTTTGGGAAAATCATTCAGGAAAACCTAGTAGGTTCTGGGTATCAGTTATTTCCAGATCCATTTAAGAAATTTAATTTATTCTTCAGATCTGACAATGCATCTTTAGCACGTTTAGGAATTCCTTCTCACACATTTTCTACAGGTCCAATAGATGTAGATGTGCATTATCACAAAGCTTCTGATGAACCAGAAACATTAAATGTTTCTAATATTACAGAAACCATTAGAGCAATTGCAATAGGTACAGAAAGTATTATCAATGGAACTGATACACCAACAAGGATTCAATTGACCGAAAAAGAAATGGGTAGAAGAAAAAAGAAAAAGAAGTAATAGCATTTTATCAAGTAAAAAGGCTGTCATTAGACAGCCTTTTTTTGTTTGTTTTTTAGAATTGATATCTTACACTCAAAGCGATATCGGTATTGTATCCTTTGTATAGGTCACTTAAACCAAATTCGGGTCTGAAATCTAACGATACTAAAAGTGGAATTTCAAAATTATATTCAATTCCAATATCTCCAGTTCCAAAAAGAAAAGTTTCTGATGAATTTGTGAATTTCTCTTTCCAGCTTCCAATTCCACCACCAATACCCGCATACCAATTAAATCGGTTTTCTATAGGCCAAACCCATTGATAAATTCCGGTAGCTTTATATGAATTGATAGTGTTGTTGTTTCTCAGTCCGAGATTAATTTCAAGCCTATTTAGATCTTTAATTTTATATTGGTAAGATACTTCTGCTCCTAAGCCACTATTGTCTCCAAAGCGAATACCAATAGCATTTTTTGATATTTCTTGCGAGCTTACTGTAAACGTTGTGGCGAGTAATACACCAAAAAGGAAAAATGTTTTTTTCATTATTTTTAATTATTTTAGATGTTTACTTGATAGACAATAAGCATGCCGAAAATAGGTAACGATACTGGATTGTTCATTTTGAATGGTGTGCACTGATTATAATGCATGATGTTTTGACGAACAGTTAATAAACTATCTTATAAAGATGAGATTTATAATAGAAAGCTTTCGTATTTTTGAGCAAATTAAAGTCTTAAATGAACATACATTTTATAGCAATAGGGGGGAGCGCAATGCACAACTTAGCAATTGCATTGCACAACAAAGGATATCAAATTACAGGTAGTGATGATACCATTCATGATCCTTCTAAATCTAGATTAAAAAAATACGGGTTATTACCAGTTGAGTTTGGTTGGTTTCCAGAAAAAATTAATCACGATTTAGATACAATTGTTCTTGGAATGCATGCGAAAGCAGACAATCCTGAGTTATTAAAAGCACAAGAATTAGGGCTAAAAATCTATTCATATCCAGAGTTTTTATTTGAGCAATCAAAAGATAAAACACGTGTTGTAATTGGTGGCTCTCATGGGAAAACGACCATTACTTCTATGATTTTACATGTGTTAAATTACCATGATCGAGACGTAGATTATATGGTGGGTGCGCAATTGGACGGTTTTGAAACGATGGTGCATTTAACAGAAAAAAATGAATTTATTGTTTTAGAAGGCGATGAATATTTAAGTTCGCCAATTGATCGAAGACCAAAATTTCATTTATATAAACCAAATATTGCGTTGTTAAGCGGAATTGCTTGGGATCATATTAATGTCTTTCCGACATTTGAAAACTATGTTGAGCAGTTTTCAATCTTTACAGACTCATTAGTCAACGGTGGCATGATGGTGTATAATGAAACGGATGCTATTGTAAAAGAAGTTGTTGAGAACTCTACAAATTCTATTAAAAAATATCCATATTCAATTCCTGAGCATTTTATAGAAAATGGGATTACCTATTTGCAAACTTCGGAAGGTGATTTGCCTCTTGAAATATTTGGAAATCATAATTTAGAAAACTTAGCAGGCGCAAAATGGATTTGCCAGCACATGGGAATTGATGAAGATGATTTTTATGAAGCGATTGCTTCTTTTAAGGGCGCTAGTAAGCGATTAGAAAAAATTGCAGAAAATTCAGCAACAGTAATCTTTAAAGATTTTGCACATAGCCCAAGTAAAGTAGCCGCAACAACAAATGCTGTTAAGAAGCAATATTCTGATAGAGAAGTGATAGCATGTTTAGAATTGCATACCTACAGTAGTTTAAATGCGGAATTCTTGGCAGAATATAAAGGTGCCTTGGATAGTGCTGATAAAGCCGTTGTTTTTTATTCTCCACACGCCGTAGAAATTAAAAAGTTAGAAGAAGTAAGTGCAGCACAAATAGGAAATGCTTTTGAACGAGAAGATTTAATTATTTATACAAATCCAGCGGAGTTTAAGGATTTTTTGTTCTCTCAAAATTTTGAAAATACAGCGGTTGTGTTAATGAGTTCTGGAAATTATGGTGGTTTGGACTTTGATGAGGTTAAAGGGCTGATTTAAAACCAAGTTTTCTTTTATACCAATTGATATTTGTGAGTCGTTGAGAAACAAAAATAAAATGTTTTTTACTATAGAAAGTTTTTCTTATAATATTCATTCTACTTTTAGAAAAAACAAGAAATTGTACACGTAAATGGTGGTTTTTATATTTTACAGGTGAATCTAATAGTTTAATTATTGATTTTTGATAATTTGTCGTTTGTTTATTCTTTTCAAATGGAATATAGGTTTGGGTATTAAAAACGAATGAAGCGTTGCATAAAAATACATTTAAGAATTTAAAAAGTGTGGGAATTTGTTTAATGGCCTTTAAAGTATCTGTTTTGTAAGATAATAAATACAAATCATAACAATTTCTCAAGGCAATACTTTTATAAAGATACCCATAATCATTTAGTTGTTTATTGATAATGGTATGTAAAACTTGATCTTTAAAAGATAAAAATATATATGAGTTTGATGTAATTAAATTAGTTTTTACAACATCATAATTAAAATAAGGGCGGTATTTTTTTAATGTCATTTCTCTATGAACTTCAATTGCATTAATGCACCCTCTTTTAACCATTCTGGGATAATGCTTAGAGTTGTCTAAATATGTTGATTCTTCTATAGTAAATTTATAAGTATCATTTTTTAATATTTCTAAGACCAAAGTAGCATCCTCTTTAGCGACTAAGAAATCAATGTCACCAACCATTCGTTCAGCAATGTCATAGTACAAATTTTGAAGTAGAAATGCAGTGCCTTTTAAGAAAATAGGAGTGATGTTATTTGTTGTTAATAATTCATTTATTTCTTTTGCTTGCTCAATAATTTGTAGGTTGCGTTCTCTGTTTAAGTCAGTAATATGTTTCATGTAGTTTACCAATTCTTCTGGTAAATAATGCAGAAAATTTGCTCTCTTTAGGGTGCAATACAATGCTGGGAAGACATAGTGTTTTGTGCTTAGTTTTACGACATTATCCCAACCTACATTCCCAGAAACGATGTCCTCTTTAACGAGTTTTAGATTTTGCTTATCATGCGTGATTGTTAGGCACTTACCAACAAATAATAAAGTTTCTTTATAATTCATCCTTAAAAATATTAGAAACAGTTTTAATCATTTTTTCAGTGTTAGAATAGGTTAATTCATAACAGGGTAATTCTAAAAACCAGTCAAGAAATATGGCTGCATTTTCTTCAAGTGGTGAAATCCAAGAATCAGGAATTAACTGCTGAAATGCATCAATTTGTGAGATAGAATTTATTTCTAATTCTATCTCTGGGTTGTATTTAATGAAAATGAGTGCTTTGCATTTTAGTTTTTGGCTATAGTTGATTTCTTGTGGAGCAATGTATCTAACAATTTTATGTAACTTTTTAAAATGATATTCAGCAGCGTTTTCTAACTCAGGGTAAAAAGGAAGTAAGGTCTTTATACTGTTCTTTTTGATGGATATGGCTGCGGGATAGACGTTGATATTTTTGTGTGTGTCAATTGGAACAAAATCATCTGCAATACAAGAAAAACCATGTGCGTTTAACAATGCTAAAGAGGTGCTTTTTCCATTACCAGAATCACCTAAAAAAAGCATAGATTCTTTTCCATTACTAATTGCAGAAGCATGAAAAACTCCTAACCAATCTCTTTCAGGTTTGTTATAAATATCTATTAAGAGATGCATTGATAATTTTCCTTGAAATAAATGAACATTATCTTTAGTCCATTTACCGATAAAATTATTGTTCTTTAAAAATACGATTGAATTTTCGTTATCAAATATTTTATAGCTAAAGTTATAATTTGAGGGTGTATCAATTTCTAAATGAGAAAAAATTGGATGCATTTTGGATTCATGATACTCGGTTTCAAATTGAATTTTAAAAATGTAATTATGTATAGAGTACTGTTTTTCTGAAAAGAATAATACAGGGCTTTTATAAAAATAATCAATGTTTTTTTCCTTGTTTGAATTCGTAGTGTGGTCCTTATATATTTTATGAATACGGGAGATAAAATCTAATAGAATCTCTTTAGGGATATCGATTTTTTTTGAGCACCAAATTTCTAATTCGATTAAAGAGGTTTTAGAATCAATTTTAGAAAATATGCTCGCTATTACCGACTCAACTATTAAATATGTGTTAGAACCCTTAAACCAAACAATATTTTTGTTTTCAATTTTTTTTGTCAAAAAAGCACCCACTGAATTTTATATTTAAGTTGGTGTTTAATACCCTTCGCCTGGAGCTTCTAGGCTTCTAGCTTGAGCGGTTTTTGGATTTAGAAATAAATAGGTTCCAATTGCGGTTAAGGCAGTGTACTTGCCAAAATCTCCAATCTTTTTAATGGCTTCTTTTCTGGTGATGTTCTTTCTTTCTTTTTTCATAACAACTACAAATTTTGGGTTATTTTATGAGTATTTTCTTGTTTATGCTTCCATTTTTAGTTTCTAGTTTGATAAAATATACGCCATCTTTTAAAGAAGTTGGAAGCGCTACTTCAATCATTGAAGTTGAAGAGAGGTTTCTATTTAATATTCTTTTTCCTAAAATGGTATAAAGAGTAAAGCTTACTACGCTATTATTGATTCCGCTTATTCTTAACCTACCATTCGAGGTTATGTATACATTGATTTCATTTGTGTCCAGTTCATCGGCATATAGGGTTTTCGATAAGTCGGTGGTTGAGGTTCTCAAATACAGCCTTCCAATTCCGGTGTTGTCTGAATTTATAATTATTTTATAAACTGAATTTGATTGGTCAATTCTAGTTATTTTTTTTTGAATTTTATCTTCTATAAACACCATTAATCCATTAGGCAAATGTTGGTGACTTATAGAAAATGTAACTTCTTTACTAGCAATTGAGTTAATGCCAATTGGAACAATTATATTTTCGTAATCATTATCTGGTAATGCTTGTAAAGAAAAAGCGGTGCCATCACTATCTGTTACTAAATGAGTGTAGACACTAAGCGCGTTTGAAGTGCCAGTAAACATACCAGCATCGTAACCTGGATCAAGTCCAGTAGTAGTGCCAGTGATGTATTTTATCTCAGTATGCTTATGCAGTATTCCATCAGTCATTTGAAGTGTGATTTCCGGCCAAACAGACTTGGATTTATTAAATATCTCAGTCGTTTGATGGCTTTGCATTGCTTCTGTAAAATTTATAGTTGATTCATCAGTGACTGCGTTGACAAAAAAACCTTGGCCAGGAGATATAAAACGAGCACTTGAAGCATGATTTATTGGTATATATTCTGATCCATCCCAGAAATACAAAGCCTGAAAAGTGGCATGTAGGTCACCTGTGTTAATACTTAAAAAATTGTTTATGGCGTCGGCGTTTGAATTTGCAGGGATGTATGAAGGATACGGGTTCCCTATTAAATTCCAATTATTATGTGGCCCTGCTGTAATTGTAATTGCTACATTGTTTGTTGCGATGGTCCCTGTAAAAGTAACATCACCTTCAGATGTTCTTATGGTCGCGTATCCTTTCCCTGCAATAAAATTCCCTGCTCCTAAAATTGTGCTAGTCGTGTAATAATTCCAAGCGGATCCATTATTCTCATAAGGAGCAATACCAAAGTTTGTACCGCTTGTTCCAATGGCGTTAGTGGCTGCTTTAATTACTGTAAAGTTGTGTATATCTTGCGCTCTAACAGGGCTTGTTATTAAGTGCCAATTGGTAGTTAGATTTCTAGAATAAGAGATGTTTCCTGATGAGGTTCCTTTAACAATTATGGAGCTACCCGAATTTAGATGTAATTCACCCTTACTGGTAAGGGTACCATTTATTGTTAACCCGTTTCCCGAATTAATAGTTGCAGTTTCATATGCGTCAATTGTTAAGTTGCCAACTTCTGCTTTTGTACCAGAACTAATTATTGGTGCGGTAGCAACATTTGGAATTGTAACAAACGATGAACTTGTGGGGATGCCATTGTCCCAGTTTTCAGCAAAGTTCCAAACGGCGCTTGTGGTTCCTGTCCAATTTGTGTTATTAATCGTAAAAGCTTCTTGTGAATAAGGTAATAAGGTTTCTCCGTCACCCGATGAAGATACCATTGTCCAATTTGTCTTGTCAGTGATGGAAGCTCTGTAGTCAGAAAATACAGTTTTATTTGATCTCGATTCAGAATATTTCCCTCCATCTGGTGAAGCGACATTGTTGATTACAACAATTGTTGACCCAATGGTTAAACCGGTATTGGTTAAGGTAATTCCGTCCCCGTCAAAAGGGCCAAGAACCGTATCTGCATTTCCAATTTGAATGGCAGCTAAATAAGTAATTTGTGAATTCTTATGAGGGCGAGTATATGCAATAATTCCATCTTTAGAGCTTGAAAGACTAAAAGAACCACTCCGAGTAATTGAACCTATGGAAGCGTTAAAATTAGGGTTTGTTTGATGATCAATATCCGTAAATATGACAATTGTACCTGCTCTTATTGTTTTGGTCCCGGTAGACCAAGTTATGATCCCTTCACTACCAATAAAACCACCATTTCCATTAGTTTCATCGTCAGTAAAATATATGATTGTGTTCGGGATAATATCAGTAAGTACTACTATAGCAAAGTCCTTATCACCATCTGTATTGAAGGCAATAAATGCAATGTCACCTGTCGATTGAGAACTGCTAACACTGGTGTACAGGAAAAATAGGCATAGCAGGATGCCTCTCAATGAGTGTTTCTTTTTCATAGCGTTGAAAATTTGAACTAAAGTTAGTGAAAAAAAACCAATAAATACGTAATTAGCTGTAAATCAATCATTAATAAGTGATGTGTGGCTTAGTTTTTTCTCCAAAAGAAAGGAGAAAACAAAATCAACACTGTAAATAACTCTAAACGACCTATTAGCATTAAAAATGAACAAAACCATTTTGCTCCATTAGATAAATGAGCATAATTATCTACAGGGCTTACCGAACCAATTGCAGGGCCTATGTTTCCTAAAGAAGAAGCAGCGGCTCCCAATGCAGATATAAAGTCCAGTCCAAAGAATGTTAGTACTACAGAAGAAACAATAAAGATAAACATGTAGATTATAAAGAAAGAAATAATGTTAAAAACAATGGTTTGATTCACTGTTTTATCATCGTATCTAACTGGGATAATTGCATTAGGGTGTAAGGCTTTTTTAAACTCTAAAAAACTGCTTTTTAACATTACTATGTGTCGTACAATTTTTACGCCACCACTAGTAGAGCCGGCAGAACCTCCAACAAAGAACAATGAAAAGAAAATTCCGGTAGCAAAAAAACTCCACATAGTAAAATCGGCAGTTACGAAACCAGTAGTTGTTACAATAGAAATTACTTGAAATAAGGAGTGTCTAATGGCACTTTCAACTTTTCCATATACCATAGGGTGCTCAATGGTAGTTACTAAATTAGGATCTTGGTAGAAGATAATTAGTATGGCTATTAGAGCTGTTAAGAGAATGGTTCCGAAAAAGTAATATTTGAATTCTTCGCTTTGGAAAATTTTTCTAACTTTTCCTTTTAAAGCAAAATAGGTTAAAACAAAATTTGTACCAGCAATAAACATAAATGCAATCACAATATATTGCACTAACGGCATTGCGTTATAATATGCCAAACTCGAATTTTTGGTAGAAAAACCACCGGTACTCATAGTAGCCATTGCGTGGTTTATTGCATCAAACCAAGTCATTCCAGCAACTTTTAATAGCAAGAACTCTGTTAAGGTTAGTACAACATAAATTAACCATAATCTTTTGGCCGTATCGGAAATTCTTGGATGTAATTTATCTGTAGAAGGTCCAGGGGCTTCTGCCATAAATAATTGCATTCCTCCAATTCCTAGCAAGGGTAAAATGGCAATTGTTAAAACGATAATTCCCATTCCGCCAATCCAATGGGTTGCGCTCCTCCAGAATAATATTCCTTTAGGTAAGCTTTCAACATCAGTTAAAATGGTAGATCCCGTAGTAGAGTACCCAGAAAGTGTTTCAAAAAAAGCATTTGTAAGATTCGGTATTGCACCCGTAAACAAATATGGTAACATTCCGGTTATAGATAAAGTAAGCCACCCTAAAGTAACAATTAGGTATCCTTCTTTTTTCTGAATATTGGTAGACGTTGGTTTGTTAAAAAAATAGAGTAACAAGCCAATAGAAACAGTAATAATCCCTGCGTTTAAAATCCCGAATTTAGCGGCTTCTTGGTGGTAGATGCTAAATGGAACTGCAATTAACATAAAAACACCATTCAAAATTGCTGTTAAGCCTAAAAAACGATAAATAATTTTAATGTTAATAGCACCCATACCTTATGATTTGAACAGTTCTTCTACTGTAGAAATAGCTTCAGGTAAACAAAACACAATAGCCCTGTCTTTTGCTTTAATTTGAAAGTCACCAAAAGACATCATGGCTTTTCCATCTCTAATAATTCCTCCAAAAACGGCTTCTCTAGGTAATTTTAATTGACGTATAGGTTTGCGAGTTACTTTGGCATTTTCTTTTACTTCAAACTCAAAAATCTCAGCATCGATATTATGTAAATTGGCTAGTGCAAGTATTTCCCCTTTACGAATGTGTTTAAAAATACTACTTGCGGCTAATAATTTTTTGTTTATTAATGTATCAATACCAATAGTTTGTGAAATATTGATATAATCCATGTTTTCTACCAAAGCGATGGTCTTTTTTACCCCTTTAGATTTTGCCACTAAACAAGACATGATATTTGTTTCAGAATCACCAGTAACGGCAATAAAAGCATCCATTTCTCTGATATTTTCTTCCTCTAGCAATTCAAGGTTTCTACCATCGGCATGAATTACCAATGTATCACAAAGTTTGTCTGCAATGTCTTCTGCTTTTTCTTTCTTTTTTTCAATAAGTTTTACATTAAAGTTGTCTTTACAAAGATTTCTAGCCGTTTTAAAGCCAATGCTACTTCCTCCAAGAATCATTACATTTTTAATGTGTAATTGTTTTTGCCCAATAATTTGATTTAATTGACTGATGCTTTCTTTAGGTACAGAAAAATAAACTTGATCTTTAATTTTATAAATAGTATCTCCTCTGGGAATAATAGTTTGAGAAATACCTTCTCGCTTTATAGCAATCGTGATAAAATCAATCTTTGGAAACTTTTCTGCCGCTTCTTTTACTGTGAGATCTAAAATAGGAGATTTATACCCTAATGATGTTCCCATTACATTAAAGACCCCTTTTTCAAACTCTACAGTATCGTTAAAAGAAGATTGGTTTAGCAGCATTTTAATTTCATTTGCGGCTAGTTCTTGTGGAGAAATCATGAAATCTACTCCGAATTTTTTAAAATCAACAACATCATTTTCTAAAAACTCGGGATTGTCAATTCGAGCAATCGTTTTTTTAACGCCTAAGGCTTTTCCGATTACAGAAATGGTAAAGTTTGTATTTTGAGATTCTGTGACTGCTAACAATAAATCTGCAGAGTCTATTCCGATTTCTTTTAATAAATTAATCGAAGTAGCATCCCCTTTTTTAGTGAAAACATCTAAATGATTGTTTATGTAATTTAGTTTGTCTCCGTCAAAATCTATAATATAGGTATCTTGAGATTCGTAAGACAGTAATTTTGCTAAATGAAAACCTACATCACCGGCTCCAGCTATAATAATTTTCATACGCTATAATGAAATGGAAACGACAAAGGTATCGTTCTTTAATTGCTCCTGCAAAAAAAAGCGTTTTTTATTAAATTTTACATCAATAAAATAGGTTTATCTTTAGGGGTAAAAATGAAAAAGTTAACGATAAAGTATTGGGCTTTAGAAGATAGACCCAGAGAGAAGCTGATGCAGAAGGGGAAGTCTGTGTTGTCAGATGCAGAGCTGATAGCCATTTTAATAGGTGCTGGTTCTAAAGAAGAAAGTGCAGTAGAGTTAAGTAAACGATTGCTTAATTCTGTGAATAATAACATTAATCAATTAGCAATGTTGTCTGTAACACAACTAATGGAATTTAAAGGAATTGGTGAAGCAAGAGCGGTAAGTATAATTACAGCCCTAGAGTTGGGTAAACGAAGACACTTTGAACAACTTGAAGACAAACCCATTATAAAAAGTAGTAAAAGTGTTTTTAATGTTATTGGGCCAATAATTGGGGAATTAGACCACGAAGAGTTCTGGGTGTTGTATTTAAATAATTCAAATAAAGTAATCGTTAAAAAACAATTAAGTAAGGGAGGGATTACTGCTACTATGGTGGATGTACGATTGATTTTTAAAAAAGCAGTAGAATTAGCTTCTGTTGGTATAATAGTTTGCCATAACCATCCATCTGGAAAACTAAAGCCAAGCCAGTCTGATAAAATACTGACAAAGAAAATTATGGAAGCAGGAAAAACATTAGATATAAAATTATTAGATCATTTAATTATCACCCAAAAAGATTATTTTAGCTTTGCAGATAATGGAATACTTTAATATAAATTATTGATACTCGTATACACACATAAAATTACACCAAGGTTGAGATATGTTTTTAAACATGTTTTTACTAGAATTTTACTAATTCCTGTAAAGTTTACAACCACCATTGAAGAGTTTATTGCTCACAATGGATTAAAAATGACCTATTCTAAAGCGCCATTGGGTAAAGAGTTTTTCATTAGAAGTAATGAATTGCTTTTTGATCAGGGAGTGAATGATTTGGAGATCAATATTTTTAAACATGAAGAGGTGCCTTGTTTTTTTAATGCAGGATCTAAATCTGTGCTTCCATTTGATGTTTTCGCTGCAAGTTTTTTTCTGTTAAGTAGGTATGAAGAATATTTACCGCATGTTAGAGATATTCATGAGCGTTTTACTGCAGAGCAAAGTTTGGCTTTTAAATATCGGTTTTTAGAAAAACCTGTTATTGATATTTGGGCATATAAACTATTAGAGAAATTACAAGAAAAATTTCCAGACTACGAATATAAAACCAGAGCATACACATACATTTCTACAATTGATGTGGATAATGCGTATGCCTATAAATATAAAAGTTTAATACGAACTTTTGGCGGGTTTATAAAAGACTTTTTCGGATTGAAGTTAATGACTTTTTGGGATCGGTTTATTATTGTCACGAACATAAAAAAAGATCCGTACAATACGTTTAGAGCTATTTTAAACTTGAAAAAACAATATAAGATAGATACCATATTCTTTTTCTTAGTTGCAGATTACACCACTTTTGATACAAACGTTTCTGCAGCTAAAAATAAATTTAGGTTGTTGATAAAATCCATTAGTGATTATGCAGTAATAGGTTTACATCCATCATATTTTTCGATGAAAGATGAAGTTTTGTTAAAGAAAGAAAAAGAAAGATTGGAAGCCATAACCAATACGCCAATGGTAAAATCTAGACAGCATTATTTGCGATTTAGTTTGCCAGAAACGTATCAGAATTTAATTGATTTGGAAATAAAAGAAGACTATTCTATGGGATATGCAAGTCATGTTGGATTTAGGGCAAGTACATGTACTCCTTTTTATTTTTATGATTTGGATTTTGAAATTCAAACGCCTTTAAAAATTGTCCCTTTTGCTTTAATGGACACTACTTTAAACGATTATATGGAGTTAACCCCAAGGCAGTCTTTAGGTAAAATTAGAGAACTTAAAAATGAAGTAAAAGCTGTAAACGGAACTTTTGTTACGTTGTTTCATAACGAAAGTTCTAGTAATTATCTAAGATGGAAAGGTTGGAGCAAGGTGTACGAATCTATGCTGAAAATAGCAACTGATTAAACAATGATTCAATATGTAAAAAGAAATCAATTAGATGACGATAAATACAATGCGTGTATCTCTGCTTCATTGCAAAGTAGAATTTATGCCTATACTTGGTATTTAGATATTGTTGCAGATAGTTGGAGTGTTTTGGTATTAAATGATTACCAGGCAGTAATGCCTTTGCCTAGGTGCAGACGTTTTATGATTCAGTATATTTCCCAACCCTTTTTCACCCAACAATTGGGTGTGTTTTCAAAAGAGAATATACCAACTGAATCTATTGAGCAATTTATAAGTAACATTCCGAAGTTTTTTTTAAAAATAGCATTACAGTTTAATTCAGGAAATCATTTTTTTAATGATAAAATAGAAATAAAAAATAATTTCATTTTAGACTTAAATGAAAATTATAATGTCTTGTATAAACGGTTTTCTAAAGGGCGTAAACATGCCATTCAACAAGGGATGAAAAAGGAGTTGATTATTGAAGAGGTTGCGTTTAAAGAGGTGTTGATTTTATCTAAAGAAAATTATTCGTTTAAAGAAGTTTCAGAAAAAGAATATCAAAAATTAAGGAAGCTAGTTGAAGTGGCTAAAAAGAGAAATCAAGCAATTATTATGGGGGTTAAGAAAGAGAATAAATTGATTGGTGGGGCTGTTTTTCTTTTAGATACTAAGCGTGTTGTGTATCTGTTTTCAGCAATCTCACAAAAAGGAAAAGAATTGCAAGTGGGGAGTTTCTTATTGAATGCTATTATTCAAGAGCATTCTAATTCTAAAAAAATGTTAGATTTTGAAGGCTCAATGACTCCGAGTATCGCTTCTTTTTTTAAAAGTTTTGGTGCGGAAATTGAAACTTATTCTTTGCTTAAAAAGCGATTGTTATAAAGTTTCCAGAAAATAATTGTTGAGGCAATTCCTGTAATCCACATTAGAGATGCTGAGGTGATAGCAGCACCAGCAATTCCATATTTTGGAATTAAAAAGTAATTACTAATCATGTTAATGATGAGCGCTGTACTGGTAATGTAGAAATTGATATGCGCTTTCCCAATAGACGAAAGTAAGTTGCCAAATAAACCTCTAAAAATTAAAATACCACAAATTCCCAAAATTAAAATCATAAAGGAACTTTTAAACTGGGTAAACTCCGCATCAAAAAAGGCTAAAATAAATGTAGCAGTGCTATGAAAAAACAAGCAAATGAGTAAACTTATTATAGAAAATAGTAATACATAGCTTTTTATGTATTTTAGAATGTAGTTTTTATCATTAATTTTTTCGGTAAAAGCAACAAAATCAGCATTCATAAAAGCCCTAGGTAAAAACAATAAACTTAACGGAATCAAAGAAATGTATTTGTAATTAGTTACCATTTCAGGATCGTTTAATACATAGCCTATCAATAAAATATCGACTACAAAAAGTAATTGAGTTACCACATTTGATAAGCTTGCAAATAGGCCGTAACTCCAAAAGCTCTTGTCAATAATAGTTGGTTTTTTATAGTTTTTAAAGCTTGCTTTAATTTTATTATAATAAATAATAACCGAAAGTGTAGGGGTTAATACCAATGCTAAAGCGTATCCTTTTTCTTGATAATAGTAGCTTAAAACTAAAATACTTATGGTTAATATAGAAGTGAAAACAATGTCCGTTGAAGCGAAAATTTTGTTTTTATGCTGTAGTCTAAATTGAATTTTAATTAATTCGAACAGGTACATTGGTAGCAGAGCTATTGCTAAGAACATTAAATAATAGTGCGTGTTTTTGAATTGGAAATCGAAAAACAAACTTGTAATAATTGTGATCGCAATTAAGACAAGTGTAGTCCAAATTCCTTTAAAAAAGGTATATCTAAATAAGTTGTTTTTTTCTTCGTTAGTAGTTAATAATGAGCCATAGCGTAATAAACTTTGCTGTAGTCCAAAACCTCCAATTGGGATTATAAATACAATAATATTGTATGCGAACAACACAATTCCAAGTTCTTTATTAGGAATTAATTGTAAGGCTATCCAAGAAGCTATAAATGAAAGCGTTCTCGCTATTATTGAAGCCGAAAGTATATGATTCCCTGCTCTAGCATTAAAGTTTTGTATGTATGAAGTTAAGAGTTTCAAGGAATGTTTTGTATGCTTTTATAATATAGGGATGAAAATTTTTCAACAATAACTTGAGGGCTAAACATTTCTTTAATTGATGAATTCATTTCATTTGAATCTAAACGTTGAGCTTTGTTCTTTTGATGTACAATTTCATTCAGCAACGCATTTTCATCTTTTACAGGAATAATGGAGAAATACGCTTTTTTAGATATCTCATTTAATATTCCGGTACTTGTTGAAATAACATACGTTCCACTTGCAATGGCTTCAGCTAATGTTACTCCAAAAGTTTCATAGTTGCTAAATGACACACAAACATGTGCTTTTTGCAAATGAGTAGAAAGTTCTTTTTGTGGTACATGGTCTATAAATTGAATATCAGCTGTATGAAACTTTAGTTTGCCAATCAATTGGTCATAATCTCTAGATAAACCTCCTATGAATTTCCAAGTAAAATTTCCAATACTGTTTTCTAGTTTCTTTGCTGTGTTTAGCATGCCAGAAATATTTTTTTGAGTGTCATTTAAACTAGAGATATGAATAATTGTAAATTGAGATTCTTTCTCATGCTTTTGAAAAAAAGTTGTAGTGTCAATTACATTTCCAATAGGTTTATAATTCCCTTTCAGCCCAAAGGCTTGCATTGCTATTTTTAATGCACCACTAACTGGACAGACGAAAGCGGCGTTTTGTGTTATTTTTTTTGATAGAACTTTCTGAAGAAAGGAAATTTTTTGATTTTGAGGTGAAAAATAGCCCGTCCAATGTTCAGAAATAATATACGGTATCTTTCTTAGTGCTTTTTGTTGCAGCGCAAACAAACCAAATGGGAATATGACATTTAAGTGTATAAGGTCAAAACGTTCAATCATCTTTAATAATCGCTTATACATTATAAAAAAACGAATGGACTTTAAAATAGGATTAGAGGTGTGTGGTATGTATCCGATATATGTATGTACATTGTGTAATGTATTAATTTTAATTTTTGATTTGTAAATACGTGTATCTGAAATGATATGTAGAACAGAAACCTTGTGCTGTAAACTAACCGTTTTCGCATGCCGTAGAATAAAATCACCATTTGTCGGAAGTACCTTAGAAGGGTACCAACTGCAGAGAAAAAGTATGTGTAGTTTTTTAGTCAAAAAAGTGAAACTTTAAATACAAATATAAAGACTTAAAAGAATTTTAAGGTTTGGATTATATTTATATTTTTATGGAATGGAATTTAAACATATATTTTTTGACTTAGATCATACATTATGGGATTTTGAAAAGAATTCGAACCTTACATTTAAAGAACTATTCAGCAGGTATAAAATACACATAGAATTAGAGGACTTTCTTGCTGTTTATTCGCCAATTAATTTTGACTATTGGAAACGATATAGAGAGGAGAAAGTAACTAAAGAGGCGCTGCGTTATGGGCGGTTAAAAGATACATTTGACGCGTTAAGTTTTGCTGTCTCTGACAAATTAATACACCAATTATCCCAAGATTATATAGCTCTTTTGCCAACTAATAATTATTTGTTTGATGGTGTTGTTGAGTTGTTGGATTATTTAGCTCAAAAATACACCTTGCATATTATTACAAATGGGTTTGAAGAAGTTCAGCAATTGAAATTAGAGAAATCTGGAATTATAAAGTATTTTGATGAAATAATTACTTCAGAATCAGTAGGTGTTAAAAAACCAAACCCAAGAGTCTTTAATTATGCGTTAGAAAAAGTTGGTGCTATGCCCGAGAATTGTGTTATGGTTGGAGATAATCTAGAAGCGGATATAATTGGTGCTTTGAATTGTGGAATCACTAGCATACACTTTAATTTGAATGATGAGAAATTTGAACAAAAAAAATACATATCAGTTTCTAGTCTTTTAGAAATAAAGCAATATCTTTAGCCGCTATTCGTTGAAATTAATGAATATTTAAGTACATGAAGAAATTAAAAAGTACCCCTTTGTTTTTAATCTTCATTTTGATGTTATCTTCATGTGTGAAACATTTGGATTTTAGTCAAATAGAAGATTTTTCTGCCAAACCAATTTTTGAATCATCATTGGTGTATTTTACATTAAATCAAGTTGATTTTTTTGATCTTATAAATTCAGTTGAAGTAGTTACTCCAATAGATGATACCAGTGGGTTTACAATTCTAAGAAGTAAATTTGTTAAAGACAATCTTATCGAGACTGAATTGAATATTGAAGTCAATAATCAATTTGATAGAGAATTTACTGTAAATATCACGTTTTTAGATGAGAATAATATTGAAACACACGCGTTTGATCCCATAATTGTTGCTGAAAACAATCCTAATTTTACGCAAAAAGAAACGATAACTATTTCGGGAAATGAACAGTTTTTACGGTCTACGAAAATTAGAGTTTCAATAGAATTGTCACCAAGTTCAGATGGCTCCGTTCTGGATCCAAATATCGAACAAAAACTAGAGTTTAAGTCTTCAGGAATCTTTTATCTAAAAACATAAAAATGTCAATAAAACAAATACTCGTTGTTTTTGGATTGTTGTTAAGTAGCTTTGTCTACTCGCAAAATAAGCAAATCTTATATGGGTTTGCAGAGATGCCAAATACGTTAATGGTTAACCCTGGTGCAGAAACAAACTATAGATACCATGGAGGAATCCCTGGGTTATCTGGTTTGTCTTTGAATATAGGAGCTTCTGGAGGAGCACTCTCAGATTTGTTTTTAAAAGATAATACAACATTTAATACAAAATTTGAAAACTTATCAAACAAACTTACCAATAGGAGTTTTTTGAGCTTTAACGCGAAAATTGATATTTTAAATGGAGGGTACCGTTTGGATGAAAAGACATATTTGAGTTTCGGAATGTACCAAGAAGTTGACTTTATTGGATATTACCCTAAAGATATTGTGGAGTTGTTGTATTACGGGAATCAACCATTTATTAATAAAACTGTTCATTTTTCAGATTTAAAGTTTAGAGGAGAAATGCTAGGGGTGATCCATGCCGGTTTGTCTTATAAAATGAATAAAAAGTTAAATGTAGGAGGAAGGTTTAAATTGTATTCTGGTAGTTTACACATTTCATCAAAAAATAATGCAGGAACTTTTAGTACAGAACAGGGGGTAAATAATGTGTATAGACATAACGTAACTAATGTTAACATTACATCCAATTCTTCTGGTTTTTTTGATGCAGATGAAAATTTAAATGTTGGACTTAAAGACGTGCTAGGAAATACTCTTTTAAGTAAGAATATTGGTGTTGGGGTAGATGTTGGTTTTACATATCATTATTCGCCACAAATAGAATTTACAGGAAGTATTTTAGATGTTGGTTTTGTTAGTTATTCAAAAAATAATAGAAATTTGTCAATTACTGGAAATCATGAGTTTGATGGTGTAAACTTATTGTATGATTCAACGAATACGGATTATTGGTCACAGCTGGATAGTGATTTTAAGGCAAATGTGCCAAGAAAGACAAATGCAGATTCATATATTGTCTGGAGACCCATTAAATTAAACGGAGCTGTGAGGTATAGTTTTGGAAGGGCTAGGACGAATAAAGAATGCTATGATGTAACCTATAAAGAATATTATAACAATTCAGTTGGCTTGCAATTATTTGCAATTACAAGACCCTTGAGCACTCAAATAGCAGCAACTGCCTTTTTAGAGAAAAGTATAGCTGAGAATTTTCATGTAAAGTTTACATACACCATGGATGATTTTTCAAAATCTAATGTTGGAGTAGGGGTCTCAACACAAATGGGGATTTTTCAAATGTATGGAATGTTTGGGAATATTTTAAAATTTTCAAATTTAACAGGAGCAACTACGGCTTCTGTGCAATTTGGGTTTAACTTAATATTTGATTAGTATGAAGAATTTATTTTATGTTCTTTTTTTGCTTTTTTATGTTTCAGCTTTTTCTCAAAAGAGCCTAAATAGTTATCAATATGCAATTGTATCGGCTAAATTTGATTTTTTAAAAAAGTCTGACATGTATCAGACGAGTTCGTTAACGAAGTTTTTGTTAAGAAAAAAAGGATTTGATGCTTTTTTAAGTACAGATAGCTTGCCGAAAGGGATTTACGAAAATAGGTGTGCCATTCTTTTTGTAAATATTTTAAGTTCATCAGGATCATTTGTGACGAAGAATGTTGTTGAATTTAGAGATTGTAATGGTGTGGTTGTTTATACATCAAAAGTTGGTAAAAGTAGAAAAAAAGAATATAAGCCTGCCTATCATCAGGCAATCAGAGAAGCTTTTAAAGATGTTAAAATACAAGAGTATAAGAAGGAACCATTATTGGTAGGCAACCTTGATTCAATTGCTAAAGCTTCTAAAAAAGAGCTGCTTGCTAAGAATTCTGACTCTATTAATGGAGCAGGTAATCAAAATGAAACTACCCTCAATGCAGAACCTATATCAAATGGATATAAACTAGTTAATGCCATTCCAAAAGTTGTTTATACTCTACTGTATACAAGCACCAAAGATTTATTTATTCTTAAGGAGAAAAAGGGAATTTTATATTTAAAAAAATCTAAATGGATCGCAGAGTTTTATGAAAACGGTGAATTGATTCAAAAAGTACTAAAAATTAAATTTTAGTACTTGTACTTATCTTTCCAAAGCGCTTTTAAGGAGTGTCTAAAAGCATTTTCTCTCGTGTTATTTCCCGGGTTATAAAATCGTGTATTTGTTAGGTCTTCAGGCAGGTACTCTTGTGCGGAAAAATTGTTTTCAAAGCGATGAGAATATTCATAATTTTTTCCATAGTCTAGGTCCTTCATTAATTTTGTTGGTGCATTTCTTAGATGTAATGGAACCGATAAGTCACCTGTGTTTCTTACCGCCTGTTGAGCATTGCCAATGGCTTCGTATGAGGCATTACTTTTAGGTGAGTTGGCTAGATAAATAGCACATTGACTTAGAATAATTCTAGATTCTGGATGTCCAATAACAGAAACAGCTTGAAATGTATTGGTCGCTAAAATTAAAGCTGTTGGGTTTGCATTTCCAATATCTTCAGAAGCAGAAATAAGGAGTCTTCTAGCGATAAACTTTACGTCTTCTCCACCTTCAATCATTCTTGCCAACCAATAAACGGCCCCATTTGGATCGCTTCCTCGAATTGATTTAATAAAAGCAGAAATGATATCGTAATGTTGCTCTCCGGTTTTGTCATAATGAACCGTGTTTTTTTGCACTTTTTCTAACACAAAATCATTGGTGATTTTTACTGGGTCATTTTCTGAATTGACAAGCAATTCAAAAACATTCAACAATTTTCTAGCATCTCCTCCAGATACTCTTAATAGTGCATCTGTTTCTATGAGTTCAATTGTACGAGTAGAAATAATGGCATCCTTTTGAATGGCTCTATCTAGTAGAGCGACTAAATCTTCCTTGTCAAAAGAATTTAAAATATATACTTGACAACGTGATAGTAAAGCGGGGATAACTTCAAAACTTGGATTTTCTGTGGTAGCACCAATCAATGTAACCCAGCCTTTTTCTACGGCACCTAGTAAAGAATCTTGTTGAGATTTGCTAAATCGATGAATTTCATCAATAAATAATATGGGGTTTTTTGTAGAAAACAAACCGCCACTATTTTTTGCTTTTTCAATTACTTCTCTTACATCTTTTACCCCAGAACTAATTGCGCTAAGGGTATAAAATGGTCTTCCAGATTCTTTGGCAATAATATTTGCTAATGTTGTTTTTCCAATCCCAGGAGGGCCCCAAAGGATTAATGAAGGGATGATTCCTTTTTTGATGTGATTTGTTAAAATTCCGTGTTCTCCAACTAAATGTTGTTGACTGATATAGTCTTCCAATTTTTTGGGTCTAATACGTTCTGCTAAAGGTTCATTCATGTGGTAAAAATAGTAAAGTTTTATGACAGATTTTCAGTAAAATGCTTTTGGCTAAATTTTTGTTATTTTTAATCTGATGAAAACAAATAACACGATTCAATTTTCGAATAAAATTATTAGCCTTCCAATCCTGTTTGTTTTTACAATCTGGTTTGTATATTGGATTGAAATTCATTTTGGTTTAAATTTTACGAAATTTGGAGTATTGCCTAGAAAATTGACAGGTTTAAAAGGGGTTATTTTCTCTCCTTTTATCCATAGTGGTGTAAGTCATCTATTTAATAATTCAGTTCCCTTAGCAGTGTTGTTATCAGCCTTAATATACTTTTATCAAAAAGTATATCTAAACATCCTTTTTATTGGTGGCCTATTGACAGGGCTTTTAACTTGGGTAATTGCAAGAGAAGCATATCATATTGGAGCAAGTGGCATTGTGTATTTGCTTTTTAGTTTTGTTTTTTTTAGTGGTATCATTAAAAGACAATTCCAATTAGTTGCTGTGTCTTTAATCGTTATTTTTTTATATGGAAGTATGATTTGGTATGTACTACCAATAAAAGAAGGCGTTTCTTGGGAGGGTCATTTGTCTGGATTTATTGTGGGGTTTGTATTTGCCTTAATTTATAAAAACAAAGGTATTGTAAAAGAAAAATATCAATTTACAGAAACCGAATTTGACATGCTTTTTGATGAAAACGGGAATTTTAATCCTCCAACAGAAAAGGAAGATGTTAAAAATGAAGAATTAAACGTAGCAGATAAGGTATAGCTATGCTTTTTCTACAAGCTGCTAGAACTCATTCGTTGCCTCACAGTTTCATATAAAAATGCTCCACAAGCCACAGAAACATTCAGCGATTCAATAGCACCTAATAATGGTAATTTCGCTTTGTAATCAACCATTTTTAAAACAGAAGGATTGACACCTCTGTGTTCTGAACCCATAATAATTGCAATAGGTTGATTGAAGTCTATGTCAAAAATTGAGGCCTCTGTTTTTTCTGTTGCAGCTACCGTTTTTATATCTGATGCCTGCAATATGTATAAGGCGTCTTTTATGTGATCTACTTTACAAATTGGAACTTTAAAAGCGGCACCTGCAGAAGTTTTAATTGTTTCTGCGTTTACAGGGGCGCTTCCGTTTTTTTGTACAATTATACCGTTTACACCGGTACACTCAGCTGTTCTAATAATAGCACCAAAATTTCGTACATCAGAAAGTTGGTCTAACAATAAAAATAGTGGAACTTGTTTTTTATCTAAAGTTTCTTGGATCAATTCATCTAAATCATAAAACTCAACAGGAGAAATTTGTGCGACTGCACCTTGATGATTGCCTTGTTTAGACAAGCGATCTAATTTTTCAATAGGCACCATGCTAGTTGTAATGCCTTCTTGCTTAATTAATTTGTTTAATTCTGAAAACAAACTTCCTTTTAATTCTTTTTGGAGATATACTTTACTAATAGTACTTCCACTGTTTATTGCTTCAATTATAGCTCTAATACCAAAAATTACAGTTGTTTTATTTTCCATGTTGCAAAGGTACTTATAAAAAAAAAAACCACCTCATTTGAGGTGGTTTTAAAAAAAGTTTAATTAGCAGTGGTTATCTCCATCCTGCAATTGAGTAATCTTCACCTGCAGTACCTGTAGTACCACCAAATGAGTATGTATCAATTTTAGCAGCTTGTAACTGTTTCCCTGGAACAGGGAAATGTAAAGGTGTTCCTGCTTGTAATAAATTCTCTCTTCTCATTTCGTAAAATGAAAGTCCAGATCCTGTTGATAAAATTTCAATAGATCTTTCATAGTGAATTGCTGCTGCGATATCAGTTGCATTTGCTGCAACATCAGCTAAATTACCTCTAGATTTTCTAGGGTTCGAAGCTGCGTTTAATACTGCTGCTGCACCTGCTAAGTCTCCAGTTCTTAATAAAGCTTCTGCTTTGTATAAAGAAATTTCTGCTGACATAATTTCAGGGAATTCACCTTCGTAAGAAGCCGCTATATACGAGTCATATCTTGAGTGTCTGTAAGAAGAATAGTGATAAAGACCTCTACTAGAAATAAAAGCTTGTCCATTTAAATATTCAAAGTCACTAAGTAAACGAGCATCTACACTTGTAGATTGTGCTGCAACTGTATTGGTACTAACCCAGTATGAAATAGTGTTAGGATCCATCAAGTTGATAACTCTCATGTCAACTCTACCCCATCCAGGGAAAAAGCTATATAAAGGCCATTCACTAACCCAGTCATTCCATCCATCACCTGTGATAGTAAAATCAGTTGTAAGTCCATTAGTAGCATAAGTGTTTATAGCACCCCAATCTAACGCATCTCTTTGTGTAGAATTACGAACACTATTTGTAAGAATTCTTGCTGCAAATGAGTTTAAAAGTTTAGATAATTCAGTATTTGTCATTGACTTCCCTGCAAAATAGGTAGCATCTACAGTAAATGTATTGGCATCAGCGATTGCGATTGCTTCATTTAATTTAGTAATAGCAAAAGCAATTGCATCTTGATATGGAACGGCATTACCGTCATTAATAGTTCCTGATTCATCAGACAACCATACTCTATCAAAATTTAAAGCTAAGTACCCAACAGACAATCCCTGAGACATTTTTGCAATGGTAGCAATCATGTTGTTGTCAGTAAAAGTAGCTCCATTGTCTAGACTTGACATAATTCCATTAGCATCTGCAAGAATAACATGCATAGAGTTAAAAAATCTATTTGTCCAATCCTGGTAAGAATAGGCTGCATCGTTGTTCCATTCAATTCTAGGCTCACTAGAAGCATCTCTCATTCCTCCATTACCCCAAGAACAAGAATGCATGTCAGACATCGTTCCCAACATTAATGACGGGCTACGGTAGGCATTTGCACTGTTATACCAGTTTTGGAATAATTTTGAAGCAGTCGCTTCAGTTCCAAGCTGACCACTAGTAGGGTCCTCTACGTTATCAACACTTAAGTCGGTGCTGAAATCTTCACACGAAGTAACCGCGAAAGATAAAAATAATACTAAAAATAAATATTTTGTGTTTTTCATGTTTTTGTTATTTAAAATTTAACCGTTAATGAAAGGCTGTAACTTTTATATACTGGATACGATTGACTATCTACAGCATAATATTGTTGAGTAAAACTACTATATGATTGAACTTCAGGATCAAACCCAGAATAGTCAGTAATAGTAAATAAATTTTTACCAGTTACACCAATCTTAATTGAATCAAAGAATCCATTAGCAACTCCTTGAAGTTTGTCTTTTGTAAATGTGTAAAATAAAGAAGCCTCTCTTAATTTTGCATAAGATCCGTCTTCTACCCAAAATTGGTTTACTTGGTTTACATCATACAAACTTTGGTAATAACTAAACGTTTTCTTGTCAGCATCTGCTTTACCAGCTTGATCTACCATTGCATGTCTGTTATCTCTTGTCAACCATTGTCCGTTTTGATTGTAGATATCACCACCACTTTTAATGTCTAACAACATATATAAATTAAAGTTTTTATATTTCAAAGTGTTAGAGATTCCTAAAGTGAAATCTGGTGTTTGATTTCCAATTTCTTCATAAGCAGCTGCTCCTGTTGCATCTTGTAAAATAATTGCAGCTTCTGTAGGTGACCCAACATTAGCGGTTTCAACAACAACTCCGTCTGCATTAACTGAATACTCTCCAATGGTCTTACCACTTGGCAATTGCGCATTCATTTGATCAAGATTTGTAACAAATTTTCTTCCAAACATAGTACCAAACTGAATTCCTTCTTGAATTCTAAAAGCGCTTGATGGTCCTATTTTAATTGGGTCAACGTCTAATTGTGTAATTTCATTAGTGGTTGTAGAAAAAGCGAAATTCATATTCCAAGTAAAATCGTTTGATTTCATTATTTCAGCTCCTAAAGATAATTCAATCGTTTTGAATTCAACACTACCAATATTGTCCCATTTGTTGTTTTGTCCATTGTTTGCTGGAGCAAAAAGGTCAACTAACATAAACTGATTGTCTGTTTCTGCAG
>Ga0209292_1000286_pt1 | contig 68546 bp, 56 predicted proteins | sample GOMGulsemesocosm_2_FD_184634 | JGI IMG/M metagenome (GOLD analysis project Ga0209292, IMG submission 184634) | Methane-oxidizing microbial communities from mesocosms in the Gulf of Mexico - GOM9C Gulf of Mexico (SPAdes) (version 2) | ecosystem: Environmental > Aquatic > Marine > Cold seeps... | reverse complement strand
AGAAAATCACTTACAAGACTTTGAGTTATTTATTAAAGAAATAAAACAAAACTGCTTAAACATCGATAAAAATACTTAATAAAATCATGATTAACGCAATGAGTTCACCATCCTCTAAACCCAAAGGCTTCACTTTAATTGAGCTAATGATTGTTATGTCGATCGTTGCCTTATTAATGGGCATGGTGGGCCCATTGGCGATAAATAGTGTCGAAAAAGCACAAGCAAAACAAGAAATGTTAACTGTTAAAAATTGGTTGAGAAAAGTAAGTTATCGCGCCTTTACTACTGGCCAAGTACACATAGTTAAACTCTCAGGGAAAAATGTTAAACTTTATATTTTGGGACAAGAGCAAAATCTAATTGAAGATAAGTTATTTGAATCTTTATTTTTTCAGCCACAAACACTTAATTACAGTAAAAAAGGTTTTGTAACGCCTGAATTCGTAGCGGGATCATATCGAGGTAAACCATTGACACTAGATTTAAAACGTTGGGTAAATGGTGCTGAAAACTTATCAGATGCTACTCTCCTTAATAATTAGTCTTAAAACAATAAATCATGATGAAATTTACTAGATCACCACTTAAGTTAAATCATGGCTTTACCTTGATTGAAGTTTTAGTGGCTTCTGTTATTTTATTTTCTGTCATAGCTACCGTTTCTATGGTCTATCGTGGTGCTTTTATTAGTAGTGAACAAGCTAATAAACAAGTCAATATTATTAAAGTGTTACCATCTGTTTTAGCAACAATAAAACAGCAAGTTCAGCAACAAAGTAACTTATCTAATGATACTGAATTACAATATAACTCCCAGGCATTGAATGTTGTCTATTCATGGAAAGCGACACTTATTCAATCAAAATCAGCTCCTGCTCAGTTTGAAATGGAAAGTGGTAAGGTGATTACAGGGACAAAAAAATATAAATTGTGGTTAGTGAAACTTACACTGTTAAGTAAAGGGTTAACAAAAGAATATGAATTTAATGAAATGAGTTGGAAATATGATTAAATTCAAAAACATTCAAAATGGCTTTACATTAATTGAACTCTTAATTTCTATTAGTATATTATCACTGTTGTTATTTACAGGCAGTTATTCATATAGCATGTTGTCTGAACGTTGGCACAAAGAACTTGGCCAATTTTCAAAGACATTTAAGTCAGCTAAACATTTGGAAAATTTTCAACGATTACTAGAAGGTATTCATTCGTTTGTTGTTGTCGATAAAAATAAAGAACCAGCGTTTTTATTTGTAGGTGGTCAAGATAGTTTATTGGCTGTAAGTAGAGCAAGTTTTTATGGGGATGATTATCCTGAAGTCTTTCGTTTAAGTTCTTTACCCCAAGAAAATGGACTTGTTGATCTAGTTTATCAATCGACTTCAACAAAAAACATATTATTATTGGAAACTGAACAGAATATTGAGTTTTCAAAGACACAGGTAATTTTTGAAGGCATAGATAATATTAAATTTAATTATTTTGGTTGGAATCACTCGCTAGATAAATATAAAGAAACTCAAAATAAAGTGACTCCACAATGGTTTTCAACATATTCAGGTTTGGATAAACAATTAATGCCTCAGCAAATTTTGGTTACGTTAACCATAAAAGGTGAAAGCTTAAGTTTCCCTATTCATCTGGAAAAAAGGCCAGAGCGTTGGTTTCGTCATTACAGAGAAGATAATGATGAATAGAAATAAAGGCATCGCACTAATACAAGTTCTATTAATTTCGGCAATGTTGTCTATATTTGCTATGTATTTAACAAATACGGCAAGAGGACAAGTAGCTGTAGCTCAGTGGTTAAATGATAAGTCACATGCATTGGTAGCATTACATAGTGCTGAAGCAGAATTAAATTTTTTATTATTAACTGAAACCCGAAAATACCCAGTCGAAAACGAACAAAATGAAAGTAATATCGTTCGTCGATGGAACTTTCATGGTCAAGTTTTTAAACTAAATGAAACCGTCAGTGTTAAAATTCAAGATCAAGCGGGGTTATTATCGGTTAATCGACCCGATACCAGTTTATTGGTAAAACTTTTGGTTGAGCAGGGGGCGGAACAAGAACAAGCAGTAGCGATAGTCGACAGCTTGCTAGATTGGCAGGATATTGATAGTATCCCCAGAAATAATGGAAATGAATCGGCAAATTACGGCTCTAGCATTCGAAACGGAAAAGTTACAAACATTGAAGAGTTGATCTATGTGGTAGGGATGAATACTTACTATCTAGACATATTCCAACAAGTAATGAGCTTGCATAAATTAGAAATTTTTAATCCGTTGTTAGCGCCTGATATATTATTACGTGCGATGTTTGGTCAAATGGATGCGGAACAAATAATTGCTTTACGTATCGCGGGTCAGTTAACTCCTCAAACATTTCAAAATATAACAAATGTAAAAGAAAATGATGAAACCAGTTTATCTTTTAACTTTTCTAACAACATTAGCATTGAATTTGAAAGTAAAGTGGGAGAATCTATCGTAAACAAACAAATATTAATGAATTATAACCGTTATGTAAAAGGCGATAGCCGTCCTTTAAATATATTTTTAAATCGTGGTTAACGGGTGATATAAATATTGAACAAATTGCAGACTTCATCAATGAAAATCGAACTTATTACAAAAGTTTTAGTTAACTTTGCTGGTTATTTTGACGGCGAAATTAGGCGTTTTATTTTAGATGAAAATCAGAATTTAATAATAAGTAAGTCATTAGCTAACAAGCAAGATGAGATATTTAAACCGTCAATAATTATTGTTGCTCGAAAATATTATCAAGAAAAATTATTAACTTACCCTATCGACAATAAATCAGAGCTAAAAAAGTTACTTAAATTAGAACTTCATGAAAATGCCTACTACCAAGTCGTAAAGTCAGGAGAGGGTAGTAGTTTAGTTAACTGCTGGGAAATGAGTGAGAATGTGCCCTCAGCTTTTATTACTCTACCAGACTCATTGTTATTGGCGTTAAGCACAAAAAACAATGAGATTATTTGTCAACAATTGCCTTTTTTTGAAGACAATAATAGTAATAAATACCAATCAAACGACGACAATCAATTATATGTAACACGTTCTCAAGACGTAATATATTCGCAGCTAAAAAGCACAACTATAAACTCTGAACTGCGTTTTTCCCTTTCAATAGGTATATCGCCGCAAGAAAAATCAAATTTTAATGGCCGAGAGGTGTTTGTTCAACAACTTATTTTGGGGTTATCTGCGCTGCCAATTATGAGTATGGTTAATTATTTTCGTAAACCGAAATTTATTGAGCAAAAGCGCATTGCAATGCAATTTACTATCCCTTTACTTATTGTCATGACCGGATACCTGGCAATTAGTAGCAGTTATCTTGCATACAAAAAAAATAATTTGGAAAATAAGCTTTCTGCTCAACGCCAAGAAGTGAATGATGCGTTTGAACAGCAGAATACATATGACAAAAATAAAGAAAAATATCAGTCGTTAAAAGTATTTTTAGCTGACAAACAACCCCACTCTGCTATTTGGTTGGTGCTTGCGCAAGTTATCGAACAGGCAAAGTTTTCATATGTTAAGTTGGCGAATAATAGATATAACATACGTGGTGTTTCACCTAAAGCTACACAATTGCTCGAAGAACTTACAAAAAATGTTTACGTTAAAGAAGCACTGTTTGAAAATCCAACTCGTACTACAAGAAAAGGTGAATTGTTCAGTATTAGTTTACTATTGCATGATATTGAGGCAACTAATGAGGCAGATGTGGAACGAGAGGTCGAAAAGTAGCCATGAGTGAATTAAAACAACATGCATTTTTATTAATAGTCGTTGCTGTTTTGTTACTGGCCAAATTTGTTTATATTCCAATCATTGATTGGCAAGATAGGACACAGGCAAATATAATACAGCAAGAAAAAAAACTTAGTAAAATACAGAACATATTAGAAAACAAAAATTTGATAGTGAATGAAAATAATCAGTTGACTGACGCATTGGCTATCACAAACCAGCTGTTTTTTGATTATCAACCACCTGCCGCTTTCAAGTTATCTCAACAAAAAAAGTTTGAAGCGCTGTTGAGTGAAAATCAACTTTCTTTAACTCAAGTGGCCTGGGAAAAAAGTATTGATATCGACTCCCTGCAAGTTACACATTATAAATTGGGCGTTTACTTTAAAGGGGGGGCTTCAAATGTGGTGCAATTTACGAGTGCCTTGGAAAAGAATATTCCTTACTTAAACGTTAGCGACTTTGTTTTTAGTATTAAACAACTTCGTGGCGACTATATCGGTAGGTTTGTTGGTCATATCATTGTTAATTTATACGTGAAACGTCCAATGGATGAACAAAGATTAACAACAAAGAAAGAGCTTTAATACTATGTTTACCTTTATCATCGATATTTATCAAAGTAAGTTAGCGATTGTTATGAGCATATTGGCTCTTCTATGGGCGGTTGATGATGCAAATGAACGGTTTAATAGAGATGAACTGACTGCGAATAAACCAAATGTTAATATGGACTTATCAACATTAGCCTTACCGCAATTGACTTTAAACCAGTTTAACGAAATCACGAATCAATATAAAAAGTACCAACCTCAAAAGAAGGCTGATAATAAACCTAAAATTAATAAAGGTTTAAGCATAGAAGAACAGGCGAAACAGCAAGGTAAATTGTCGAGTCTTCAAATTGGTGATATACAACTCACCTTAAAAGCGGTGATCAAAAGTGATACAGATGGGGTTGGAGATCAGACAACAAATAAAGGTGAAGGCTTAATTAAGCAACCAAAGGTATTACAGGCACTTATTCTTGTAGTAAATATTATTACTAATGAGAACAGCATAAAGAAATTTTCTGACATGAGCCAAGTGTTTGGCTATGACATGAAGATTGATAGTCATAGACAAATTACGTTAAGCAAAAAGAAGAAAAAAGAAACACCACAGTCTATTAAAGAAGATACCGAACAAGAACAACAAATAATATTAACGTTATATAAATAAAAATAAGTATGCTATTAATATGAAAAATACCTTTCCAATTTTAAAATTAAATACTAAGACTCTTTCCATGAATCCTATATCATTGTTAACCAATAAACTTTGTTCTTTTAGTCTTAGCGTGACTATTGCTGTTCTATTAAGTGCTTGTGCGAATACTTCTAATGACAAATTTACACCCGCTAAGTCATTTTTAGAAAAAAATAAAATGTCACAGTTAAGTAATACTAAGGACGACCACGAAGTTGTACAAGATCTAGACGAACAGGAAAAGAAAGCCCAAGGGATGCAATATATTTCGTCATTATCTACTGCTGAAATTAATATTAAAAAAACTGTCGACTTAACGAAACGGTTTAGCAGCACTAAACAAGTGGAAATAACGTCAGATGAACTACCATTAAAAGATTACTTACACTATGTTATGGGCGACTTATTGGGTGTTAGCTACATACTAGGTGACAAAGTTAAATCAGATAAACAAGCGATTACTCTAAATCTGCAACAGCAAGTGACTCAACGAAAACTATTTAGCGTGAGTGAATCGTTATTAAATGAGCGTGGATATGTCATTCGTTTTGATGATGGAATTTATTATATCCATAGCAGTGAAAGTTCAGCTAAAGGCACTGTTATTTACGGCTATGGCAATGATGTTGCTAACGTGCCAAATTCATCACAAGATATTATGCAAATGGTGCCATTTACTTTTGGTATTCAGATGCAGTTATCGATAGTACTGTCAGGTATCGCTAAGGTAAAGGTTGTGCCTATGTCGGCGCAAAATGCTTTCCTTATTCGTGGTAAGCGTAGAGAGATTATTAAGGCATTAGATTTTATTAATTTAATGGATCAACCCGCTTTTCGTGATCGCGCAATAGGATTATACAAAACAACGTTTGTTTCTACTGATGAAATTAGAACCAAACTTGCAGAGTTATTAAAACAAGAGGGGTTAAATGTTTCTGCGGAAAATCGTACAGATAAGGCTATTTCTATTATCTCACTGGATCGCTCGGGTAGTTTAGTCTTCTTTGCTCCGGACCAAAAAATTCTGCAACGTGTGAATTTTTGGTTAAGACAAATTGATCAACCGATCAGTGGCGACGTCTTGCAATACTTTTTATATCACCCGCAATTTTCTCGCGCGACGGATTTAGGTGATAGCTTACAGGTATTAATAGGTGGTGGTGTTAGTTCAGGTATATCAAGTAGAACGTCTGCAGCGGGGCAGAATAATAATGTTAATCAAGATAAAGTAGGAAGTACGCGAGCCCAAACCAACAGCCCCATGGCAGCTAACGAGAATATGAAAATGGTAGTAGATCAACGTGCTAATGCGTTGATATTTCATACCACAGGTGAACAATATCAGCAATTGATCCCACTAATCAAACAGCTAGATGTGATGCCTAAACAAATTATTTTGGAAGTAATTATTGCTGAAGTTACTCTAACGGATGAGTTTAAAGAAGGTGTTGAATTTGCACTAAACAAAGGAAGTTATGGCTTATCAACGGATGGAGCTTTTATGGGAACAGGCTTTGGTGGTCTCTCTTATCTGTTAAGTGGTACTGATGGGCAAGTTGCCATTAATTTATTACAGACAAATAGCCTAGTAAATATTCTCTCTCGGCCTTCTATCGTTGTACGTGATGGAGTTAATGCGAATATTAATGTTGGAACCGATATTCCACTCATTGGTGAAACAACTAATGACCCTCTTGGTAGTGATAAGCAGAGCACAACCATAGTGTACAGGAAAACGGGGGTAGAACTTGATGTACTGCCGACCATTAATGCCCAAGGGGTTATTTTAATGGAAATTAAACAAAAAATTAGCAACGAAGTTGACGCAGGGTCTACCACTGTTATTAGCCCATCAGTATTTGAACGTAGTATAACAACAGAGGTAGTTGCAGAAAGTGGCCAAACAATTTTATTAGGTGGCTTAATGAGTGAAAATATCACTAATAAAGAAACCAAAGTACCACTTTTTGGTGACTTGCCATTAATTGGGGCACTTTTTAAAGGAAAAACTAAGAGTGGTGACAAAACAGAGCTAGTGGTTTTAGTGACACCAAGAATTATAGAATCTTCAAATGAATGGGAAGAGATAAAGAACAAATTTATTGGTGCATTAACTGAGTTATCTATAAAATAGTATAAAAATGCAGCTAATGTAAGTGCCAGTAAGAAGTTGATTTCAATATTTTTACTTATTTAATTGCTATTTAATAAATTATTGGTGAACGAATTTTATCACTTGTAGATTAACTAAAGGCTATTAAATAGCATATTTAAACACAGTTTTGCTCTTAAAATAGACAAGTGTATGTTTTACATTCATTAACTTTAAGCACTTTTCTATAATTAATGACTATAGAAAGGTTGACAAGCTTAAATCACTGGGTAAACTTAGGTGCGTTAAAAGTCGCTTTGGCGACGGCCTAAGTGTTATTATTTTAACGTAATTAAATTTATTGAGTGAATAACAATAATGTTAACACTCAGTTTCATGAAACAAAGGAAATCAAAATGTTTAAAAAATCTCTATTAGCATTAGCTATAACTGGTTTTGTTAGTGCAGCTTCTGCAGGTACTGTTGCTACACTTACCAATGGTGGTACGACAATTTCAACTGAAGGTGTAGCACTAGCAACAGCTCCACTTGCTTTCTCTAAAGCTGGTGGTAACGTTTCTAACGTTGCAGCTACAGATGTTACAGCTGTTTACACGGCAGGAACTACTGTTCAAGCAGGTGATTACTTAGTATTTACTATTGCCGGAGCTACTTTAGATGCATCAATGACAACTGCTGGTACATTACATGATTCAGCAGCAAACAATGTTACATACGCTGCCGAGTCTACTGCTGAAGCAACATACCTAACTCACAATGTTGCAACTGGCGAAATTTGGTTCACAGTTGTAAATGGTTTAACAACAGGTGATGTTGTAGCCTTAACAGGTGCTTTATTAGATGAAGCTAGCTTTGGTGCTGATGCTGCTACAGTTACTGTAGCTACACGTATCGTTGATAACGCTGGTATCGTTCCTGATTACGATGCCACTGCTGCAACGGCATTGTTCACTATGCAATCTGAAATCGCTATTGCAATCGATGCTACTGACGTATTAGATTCAACTATCGATGTAAACCAAGATCGTTTAGACCTAATTGATGCAACTGATACATTTACTATTGATTTTACTCAAGATGTAGCTGATATCGCCGCTGTTACTCTTGATAAGCAAGCAGCAGGCGTTGGCGCTGGTGCATTAATGGTCTTCAATGGTAACAACAATGCATGGGATGCTGATGCAGACGGTACTTTGGATGTTGTTACTTTTGCTGCAACTAATACTGACTCTGTTACGTTAAACGCTGATGGTACTATTACAGCTGACGATAATGCACAGGGTGCTAACGTTTCATACGTATTCACAGTTGACGCAGGTAATGCTGCTCCAGCAAACTCTGCAGCTTCTGCATTAGTTGATGGTACGTTCACTGTAGCTGCATCATCAAATTATAACGATGGCGCAACTGACGGCGTATTTTCTACAAGTGTTACTGTAGGTACTTGGGACTTAAACGGTTCAAGCTTTACAGTACCTTATATGCCTTACGGTGCTAATACTAAGCCTATCCTAACTTTAACTCACACAGGTTCAACTGCTGGTGAGTTATTCGTAAGTTATATGATGGAAGGTTCAACAGCTTGGACTGTATACGATACAAACAGCCAAATGATTGAAACAGGTATTACTAACTTGAAATCAACTGTTGACGCTATTATTGCTGAAATTGTACTTGCTGACCCAACAGCTACTGCTGGTAAATTAGCATTGCAAATTACTGTAAATGCACCAGATGCTGAGATTTCTGGTTTTGCTGCCTTTAAAGTAGTTAACGATAATGGTGAAAGCCGTACAACTATCGGTGCTTACGGACAACACGGTAACCGTGCACGTGGTACTATTACAGATACTCAAAGTAATGTAAGTGGTACAATCGAATAACAATATTTGATTGACAATAAAAAGCGAGCTTAGGCTCGCTTTTTTATTGAGACCAGTTAAGAATGTCATCGTATTAAACATCCAACTTGGTATTAGCAAAAAATGTTTCTAGGTAAATCAACCTCTTTAGTAAAAAACTCCGTGCAAGTAGTCGTTTGTGGTGAATATTCAGATACTTTTTGTAACCTAAGTAAAAAACAAACACCTAAAAACTTTTCCGAACAAGAACTTAAAGGCATAACGCTATTTAAACAACAGAACTACGAGCAAGCGTTAGTGCTTTTTCGTGAGCTAGTAAAAGAAAGTATATCTCCTGATAAGAAATGTGAGTTATGGGGGCATATCGGTGAAAGTTATCTGGCGATGGAACGTAGCCAAGATGCTATTGAAGCATTTGAAGCCAGTGTAAACATCGATGACACTGTATATAACGGCCATATCATGGTCTTATTGTGTAACTTATACCTTGAAAATAATCGGTTTTCAGCATTAGAAAAGTTAACACTACACCTTTCCGTTTGGCCAAATTTCATTGAAGACTCCCAGTACTTTATGATTGAAAGTGCTAAAAAGCAATTCAACAAAGATTTGGTTATTTCAATAGTAAGCAACTGTTCTGAGAAACTCGAACTATTTACAGAAAATTTTTTGGTCAAATTACTCAACGCTTGTATTTTTGTTAGTGCCTTATCGCAGGCAGAATCATTAATTGATAAAGTTGAAAAGAAGTTTGGCAATATTGCTTGGTTAATCACCTTTAAGGCGCAAATCAGTTTTGACCGCAAGAATTATCCTAAAGTGGTCACTTTATTGACAGATGAACTTATTCAAGCCTTACCTAAGTGGGCGAAAATAAACCACGTTTATCATTTGCGTGGTTTAGCTTATGACAAATTAGCTCAATATGATTTGGCATTTGATAGTTTTACAAGAATGGCTAATATCGTTGAAGAGTTAGCTAATCAAGAAGAAAATGATATTAAAGATTATGTTAAATCATATCTGCAAATGCCACTACATCAGTTATCTGGTATGTATTTGAATGAAGAAGTTCCACGACTAAGTAATAATAATCCTAAGTCGTTAGTATTTATGATCGGCTTTCCTCGTTCAGGCACCACATTACTAGACAGTATTATTGCCACACAAGAAAATGTTGTAATTCTAAGTGAAACAGGTACTCTCGATGCCGTTAGAAATATTATAGTCACTAAATTTAACAAATCCTATCCTGAGGATATAACTAGCCTTACGTTGATTGAAATTAGTGAATTAAGGCAAACCTATTTTGATTATGTTAATTCGTTAGACGTATATATGACTAACGATAAATATCAAAATAACACTATACTCGTGGATAAAATGCCACTCAATGTTATTCATCTCCCTCTTATTTTACTGCTTTTTCCTGATGCAAAAATTATTTTTTCTTTACGCCATCCTTTAGATGTATGTTTGAGTAATTTTCAACAAAATTACCTACTAAACAGCGAAATGACCAAGCTAATTTCATTTGAACATTGCGTAAAAAGGTACAATGAAGTTTTCACATTATTTGAGCATTACCATAGTTATTTGCCGTTAAGTGATAATCTACTTTTTGTTAAATATGAAGAATTAACGGATAAGTTACCTGAAGTAGCTAACAAGGTATTTACCTTTTTAGACATAAAGAAGGATGACAAATATCTAGAGTTTTACAAACATGCCAGAGAAAGAATTATCAATACTTCGTCTAGAAATCAAGTGACTGAACCTCTATATCATAACTCAAGGTACAAATATAATAATTATTTAACTAATATAGAGAGTTTTATACCCTGTTTGCAAAAATTCATTACAAAATATGGCTACAAGGTATAACTTACTTTTATAGCTCCTTATTAAAGATAATATTCATCGATGGTTACTTATGAAAGATAAAAAAAAGAATAAAAATGAAGCTGTTAAGATTAAACTGTTTGCCATACATGGAAAGTACCCCCGTGAAATTAAAAAAATGCTGGACGGCGCTTTGGTTTCTCATAAACGAGGCGCACATCAATATGCGATGGAGCAATATCAGCACATTTTGAAGCTTGAACCCAAGAATATTGATGCACTTTGCCTATACAGTGCAATTGCTCTTAATTATTTAAGCGATATGAATTTATGTAGGCAACTATTAACCAGTGCTCAAGAAGCAGCACCGGACAGCCTTATAGTAAACTTTAGAATTGCCAGTTTGTTATTCGCGGCGAAAGATTATAGAAATGGTGGAATGTTCTATCAAAAAATTATAGCGATGCAACCCACTAATATTGAATGTTTGGAACGGTTAGGTTGGTGTTATTCATTTTTGGGTATGCACAGTGAAGCGATGACAACATGGAAAAAAATGTTGCCGTTAAATTCCGCTGAGCAAAAAAAGGCCACATTTGTACTTTTAGCACGTACTTTCACCAATATTGCTCCCAGCCAATACTCACCTCATTGGGACGAGTTATTGTTAAATTTACTTAGTGCCAATTATATCGAACACGATCAATTGGGAAGTTTCAGTCAAAGTTTATTAATGCTGAAATACAAAGTGAATGCTGATGATATGCCTGTTGATTTACTTGAATTAACCAAAGACAAGATATTGCAAGGAGTACTTATTTCTTGCTTAGCACAATCCGTTTTATTTGAGCAATGGTTAGTCAAAATACGCTATGAAATTGTTGCTTTTTATCAAAGAACAAAATCGGTAGTGAATATTCGCCCGCTACTTGCAGCTATGAGTTTGAGAAGCTTTTATAATGAATTTGTTTATCAAATTCCAGCTAAAGAAGCTATAGAGCTCAAAAAAATTAAGATTGAATTAAGTAAACCTCAGGATAGTGAACAAAAAATAGATATATTGGCCCTTGTTGGTATGTATGAACCGTTTGAACTTACTGATAATGAAGCTAAACTATTGGCGAAAAGTATGCCTTCGGTATATAGCCTCTTGTGGGAAAAATTCTATTATGAACCGCTAGAAGAACTGCAACTTGCGGAAAGTCTTAAGACATTGGGTAATATTGATGATGATGTCTCTGACAAAGTAAGAAAACAATATGAGGTTAACCCGTATCCTCGGTGGCAAACGATTACTGACTCAGGTTCTATAACTTTTAATCAATTTATCGCAGATCAAATCCCAACATTTACGTTACCTACAGTTTATGGTTTAAAAACGCCAATAAAGATTCTAATTGCGGGATGTGGAACAGGACGACAGGCTATTAATAGAGCGCTTTTATTTACAAACTCTGAAATCACAGCAATTGATATTACAAAAAGAAGTTTATCTTATGCAAAAAGGATGGCAAAAAAATACAAAATTAAAAATATTAAGTTTATTCACAGCGACATTTTGGATGCCGATAAGTTAGGGGAAAAGTTTGACTACATTGAATGTAGTGGTGTATTACATCATATGAAAGATCCTATGCAGGGCTGGAAAGTATTAAAAGGGTTGCTAAATGAAGGTGGCTTGATGAATATAGGTTTGTATAGCAAGATAGCAAGAAAGGAAATTATTGATTTTAGACAATATCTAAGTGAAAAAGAGATAATAACTTCTCCAGAAAATATTAGAAAGCTAAGGTATGATGTTATTCACGATCAGTTGCCTGTTAAATTAAACCATTTCAAAAGAACGCCAGATCTTGCATCAATGAGTGGTTGTCGAGACTTGTTATTTCATGTTAGTGAACACCAAATGACGATACCACAAATCAAAGAATCTCTGGTGAATTTAGATATGAAGTTTTTACGTTTTGTAAAAGATCCAATTCTAGCGCTAAGAAAATTTAAAAAAGAATACCCCCTACCACTTTCGGAAGAAAATATTGATAATTGGGATGATTTTGAACAAAAACATAATAAGACCTTCACTCATATGTATCAGTTTTATTGTACTCATTTGTAATCAATCGTTATAAGATGAATTGTCTATATCGTTCTATTTTGATAAAGGAACAGTAAATAAAAACAAGCTTCGGTTTGTTTTTATTTTCTATGTGTATAGATCATTAAACCTTTTCAGTGTTGATATATTCGTTTAAATACAGATACCGTTTATTGGGAAACTTCACTATAACCATGGAATGGATTGTAAATTGAACAATTTAAATATCAACACTATGAATATTCCATGGAATAATAATGGCATTAGCCCCCTATTATATTAACCGTAACGCTTATTTTTTTGGTGTTAGATGAAACTTGCTTTTTTTGTTAGTCAATTTCCTACTCGTTCACAAACCTTTGTCTTAAACCAAATTACAGGTTTTATTGATGCGGGAGTCGATGTCAGTATCATCGCCTTGACCAAAGGTGATATGACATTATTTAATGAAGGAGATTATCAACAATATCAACTGGCACAACGCTGTGTTTATTTGACTTCACCACAAAAAACAGTATCACAAAAAACAGCATTACTATCCCAATCATCATTAACAAACATTATTAAGTTTACATCTCGACTAACAACGATGTGTTTAGGTTTGATGTATTCCAAAACCCGTAAAAGAACCTTTGCGGCATTAAGTTATAAGTTATATGGTAAGCAGGCAAAAAGTTTATTGTTGGCGTCTATTGCCGGCAAAGCCCAACATACTTATTCGTATGATGTCGTTCTTGCTCACTTTGGCAATAACGGCATTACGGCTAATAACTTACGAGATTTAGGCATATTACAAGGTAAATTGGTGACTGTGTTTCACGGTCATGAACTCTCAGTTCAGCAAACGGTATTAGCAAATTTGCATGATTATCAACGGCTATTTAGCCAAGGTGATTTAATGTTGCCAATTAGCGGATTATGGCGTGACAAGTTAATCAGTTTGGGTTGTCCAACAAGTAAAATTGCCGTTCACCGCATGGGCGTAGATTTAAAACACTTTCCATATCAAGGACAAATTCAACCTGTTTCTAGCAATGTCAAAGCCGTTGAAAAAGCTCGTTCACTAACACTTTTCACTGTTGCCCGTTTTACTGAGAAAAAAGGCATCATTTACGCATTAGAAGCTTTAGCTATAGTACTAGGTTTACCCGTAGCCACTAACGAACAAGTAACGGATGATAAAATATTACCAGCAGACAACAACGCAAATGCAAACGTAAAAGCAGCTGCAATGGCAACGACTCAATCAATAGCTTGTCATTATCGTTTGGCAGGATTTGGTGAAGAACTAGTGCATATTAAGCAAACTATAGAACGTCTATCACTAGAGCCTTATGTTACCTTACTTGGGCCGTTAAGCTCAGCACAAGTGCAACTAGAGTTGCTTGCTGCTGATGTTTTTTTACAACCGAGCATAACGGCAAATAATGGCGATATGGAAGGTATACCTGTGTCAATAATGGAAGCGATGGCTGTTGGTACTGTGGTGATTTCAACCTACCATAGTGGTATACCTGAGTTAATTACACACGGTGAACATGGTTTACTTGCTCCTGAAAAATGTAGTCTTAGCCTTGCAAATAATATCCTTACGATTTTAGACGATACACCTCTGCGTGAGAAGTTAATAGAAAATGCTCGTAAAAAAATTGAGCAGGTGGCTGATGTTGAACAATTAAACAAGCAACTTGTTAATTTACTTGTTTCAGTCATTGACCCTGAAAGATAAACTATTATTTTTCATATCGAATATCTTAGTCTTTGTTTATTTATAGATAATAATCAAGGTCGTAAGATAAAATACTAAGGCTAAAATACAGTCACAATGTTAGTCGTTTATTTTTTCGGCGAAACATTACCTCTTTAAAAGGTCTGTTACTATATTACAGTTCCTACCGCTGGATTATCAGCAGCAAAACGATTATGCTAACCGTTAATTTGGCTGCCTAGATTTTGTTGTTTGTTTTACTATGATTTCTCACCAAGATAAATGTTTATTTGTTCATATACCTAAAGCTGCTGGGCAAAGTATTGAAGCGGTTTTTGTCAAACGTATGGCACTTACATGGCAACAACGAGAAGTGTTGTTATTACGGCCTAATAGTCGACCTGAATTGGGACCCCCTCGGTTAGCGCATTTGTTGGCAAGCGAATATGTTAATAAAGGTTATATTAGTCAAATGTTGTTTGAACAATATTTTAAATTTACTTTTGTACGCAACCCTTGGGCAAGGTTAGTATCAGAGTATAACTACAGGCGTTCGTTAGGAGCCAAAAGCTATCAAAAGGATTTTCGTCACTTTGTATTGAATTGTTTTCCTGCTCCTGAAGACGACAATTATCAGCAAGCAAAAGATTTTTATCGCCATATATTACCGCAGAGCCATTTTTTATACGATCAACAGGGGACTTGCTTAGTTGATTTTATCGGGAAATTTGAAAGCTTACAAAAAGATTTTGATACCGTTTGCCAACAGTTAGCGATAAATTCCATAACACTCAGTCATAAAAATAAAACCCAACAAAAATATCGTATTCTAGGTAAAATTCCATGGCTGCAGAGTTATCTGCACAAAGAAAAAGATCACCGAGAGTATTATGACAATGATACCTATGATTTTGTTAAGCACTTTTATAAAGAAGATATTAAAAATTTTGATTATTGTTTTGATCAGCTCACTAGATAATTTTGTGCAGTCTACATAGGAAATAAATACGGGTGTTTACTAAGTTAATTAACAGCATTAAATTTTATTACGGTATGTATAAAAAATTTGCTGATGAAAATAATATATTGATCTACCAAATGGGTAAGGTTGGTTCTACTTCGTTAGAGCATGCCATTAAAGATGCTATTCATATTCATACTTTGTATTTAGATAATCACACCTGTAAACCAAGACAAGCGGCTTTGTTTGGCTGTGGCATGCGCTTTTATAGCAATAAAATTAAACAAGCATTGATTAATTTGCTACGTAGAAAAGCGATTAGAAGTAGAAGTCATATCAAGGTAATTACTTTGGTGAGAAAGCCATTAGTACGTAATATATCGATGTTTTTTCATGATCTTGACGCTTATGTATTTAATAGCCAAAGTAAGTTATTAACGACAAGTACGCCATTAATGACTCGCCTACAAAGTGAAGATTTATTAGTGAATATTTTTGAACAACAGTTTGAGCATCATTATCCGCTAACTTGGTTCGATAAAGAGCTGAAACGTTTCTTCGATATTGATGTTTATGACCAATCTTTTGATAAAGAATTAGGCTATATGAATATTAAAAAAGCTAATGTAGAAGTACTTTGCCTTGATGTCGAACGGTTAACTGAAAATATATCGGTTGTAGAAAATTTTGTTGGTAACAAAGTCACTTTATTAAATAAAAATCAAGCACAAAATAAGTGGTATGGCACTTTGTATGAGCAATTTAATGATAATTATCAACCCCAAACAGCGTTATTGAATTTACTTGAAGAAAGTCAGTATAATCAATTCTTTTTTGATAAGAATGGGCGTTAATTAAGCATGGTAAATGATTATTGGTTGGCCCCCCCAGAGATTAGCACTCCTGACTTTATTATTTGTGGTGCGATGAAATCGGGTACCACTAGCCTACATAGCATGTTAAATCAGCATCCTGATGTATTTATTCCTGAAAAAGAAATCCATTTTTTTGATCGTGATAATATTATTCAACATCCTGACTTTAATACGTTTTATAAAAGGCAGTGGCACAGTCATCAAAGTAACTATTCTCAAAAAAATGCTGGAGAAAGTCTTAAGCAACAAGCTAAAAGATATTGGCAATGGTATGGTCAGCAGTTTGTCGGAGCCAGTAAAGGGCAAGTCATAGGCGAAGACTCAACCACGTATTTAGCATCACCTTTGGTCGCTAAACGCATTGCCCTACAAACAAAACCAATCAAACTAGTGATTATGTTGAGGCAACCTAGTCTACGAGCCTATTCACAGTATTGGCATTTGGTGCGTAGTGGTCTTATGCCACATAGATTTGAAGACTATCTTCAACTTAATCCTCATAACATATTAAATCGTAGTTTATATACCAGTCAAATAGAGCAGTATCTAAAATATGTTCCTGAAAAAAACATTCACTTTGTTATTTTTGAGGAGTTTATAGCTGATAAAGTAAACGTGCTTAAAGGTGTTTGTCTGCACATTGGTATCGATTATGACAAGTTGCCTTCATCGGCTACTCAACTACACGAGAATGCGGCGACTTACCCTACATATTATTCATTGCAGTTATTGAAAAATAGGTTGTTTCCACAGGCAGGAAATAATCGTTACAAACAGCATTTTAACGGCACTATAAGTAATCAAATAGCACCCTATAAAAACTTTTATCGACTGATTAATGGCATTCATCGCAAGATAAATCCTTTAACGGCTAAAAAACCACAAAAAATACAGCAAACGACTAAACAATTTTTAGATCATTTTTTTATAGATGAACTGGAAGGACTTAATGAGTTGATTGGTCGCAATGTTTTATCACTATGGTTTGATTAAGGTTTGATTAATATAATGACATGCCCTTTATGTAATATTGTTGCTGACGGCGCTTAGTATGTTGACAGATATTCACTTAATTAAAAAAAGTGCTTTGTTATTAATCATAAAAGTCCTGTCGTCGTTATTGGCGCTAGGTTTTCATTATTTATTGGCAAAACAACTGTCGCCCTCACAGTTTGGTTTATTCTCATTAGCAATGAGCTGTTTACTGTTTAGTTCGGTGTTTGCTAAACAGGGGTTAGAACAAGTCATCTTACGATTTATTGCCAAAAGTCCAGCATCTGAACTTGGTAAGATCTATTGGATTATTTTGATTTATGCGTTGTTAAGTGCTTGTTTAATTGCTTTAGTAATGTTTTTTAGTTTTTCCTTTATTCGTGATTTCAGTACAACTACTCAGCAATTAGCCTTTTTAATACCGTTTATTGCAGTGTTGACAGTTATACAAACTTGCTTAGGCTTAAATAGTAGTGCGTTAAATGGTAAAGAACATGCAGGTAGCGCGCTATTATTTGGTGGTTTCATTAGCTTTTTTATTGCCAATTCTCTATTACTATATGCTCCTGTCGATACTGCATATGATGCGTTAACATATTTTACTTATGCCGCGACAATTGCCGTGGTATTTAGTTTTGTTTTTGTTATGGTTAAGTTGTCACCACAATTAGAGGTAATAAAAAATTGTGATAAAAATGAAATAGGTAAAAGCTTTTCAGAAATATTTGCTGTTAGCCGACGGGTATTTGTTATTTCTTTAGCAGCCTTAGCCACGCAGCAATTAAGTACATTAGTTTTAGCTAATTATGTAACCTTGGCTGAATTAGCCATTTTTAGTTTAGCGCTTAAGTTGTCATTGTTATTGAGCTATCCACTAATCGTTATCAATGCGATTACCGCACCCAAATATGCAAAATTATTTCAAAATAAGAAATATAGTGAGTTTACGCATCTCGCGAAAAAATCTTCTAAGCTTTTATTATTCATCGCAACTTTTGGTCTGATTTTTCTTTATTTAACCCTTAATTATATTCTAGGTTATTTTGGCACGACTTATCTCGAAGCTGCAGTATTAGTGAAAATATTATTGATTGGTCAATGGTTTAATTTAGCCACTGGCTCAGGTGTATCGATGTTGCTTATGTCAGGCCATGAAAAAATTCACCGTCGTAATACTTTATTGTTAACCAGCATAAATGTTATTGCCTTATGTGTTTTTATCCCTTTTTATGGCCTTATGGCAGCAGCTGTGATCACTATGGTGGCTATGGCGGTTAAAAATTTGGTTTCATTATATTTTGTAAATAAGTTAATTTATTCTAGAGCAAAATAGCTAGAATTAGTCATTCAACCCGTTTTAAAAGTAACGTACTAACCGTTGACGTTACGTGTCATTTTGGAGATGAAAATGTGTGGTATTGCAGGAGTTATTAACCTTGATGGTGGAGCCATTCAAAGTTCAACATTGCAAACAATGTCCGCATTATTGGCTCATAGAGGACCCGATGACTCGGGTGTATACTTAGATGAGAATATAGGACTATTACATACCCGTTTAAGCATTCAAGACTTATCTTCAGCGGCTCACCAACCGATGCTTGACGGTGCTTCAAAAAGTAGCTTAGTTTTTAATGGTGAAATATATAACTATAAAGAATTAAGACTTGAACTAGAAACTCAAGGGCATAACTTTACGTCAACCGGCGATACTGAAGTGCTACTAAAGTGTTGTTTACATTTTGGAGTTGAAAAAACCTTAACTAAGCTTAATGGTATGTTTAGTTTTCTCTTTTGGCATGGCGCTACAAAGAAATTGTGGTTAGCTCGCGATAGAATGGGGATTAAACCACTTTATTACAGTCAAATGGGTTCATCATTATATTTTTCCTCTGAAATAAAGGCAATATTGCCGTTTATTGATAATGTTGCCGTAAATGATTTGGCCTTGCTAAATACACTTAGCGGCGGGGCTACTTATGAACCTAATACGCTATTTAAAAATATTTATGCTGTAAATCCTGGGCATTTTGCTGTTATTACACCATCGATAAAGCAGTGTCTTCCACAAGCTTATTTTTCTTGTTTAACTTGTGTTGAAGAATCAACTTATCGTGGTTATGACAAAGCGTCGATGACTGAAATTACAGAAGAGTTCAGGCGTTTAATGGCACGTAGTGTTGAACTACACTCTATATCTGATGCGCCTGTCGCTTCTTTATTAAGTGGAGGCATCGACTCGTCGTTGATTTCGGCCCTCGCACAAAAGGATATCTCAAATCTTGGGCTTTACCATGCCGATGTCATGGGGGGGAGTAGTGAAAAAATACATGCTATGGCAGTTGCTAAGTATTTGAATTTACCTTTTGTCTGTGAAGCCATTGATAAAGTTGCTTATGCTGAGAATTTAGTGAGTACTACTTATTATCATGAGTTTCCGTCTTCATATCATGCCAACGATGTACCTTTTCAAATCATCGCCAAACGAGCTAGCGAAGATGGCATTAAGGTATTGTTAACGGGAGAAGGGGCCGATGAGTTATTCTTAGGTTATGGAAAAATATCCAGAGATATTTTCTTTGACCGTTTGTCTTGTAGTTTGGGGCAATTACCTGGTGTTAAACGATTAAAAAATAAGTTTGATAGCTTATTTTCTACAAGTTTTGAAAGCACTGTTCTAAGTAGTTTATCAACCCATGGAGATGCGAATGCCATGCGTCTTAAGGCTGATCAAGCTTATGACTTTATAACCGACCCCGTAGAAAAGAATGCTTTGGTGCAAAGCCAAATTTATTTGAAAGCCCATCTTAATTCGTTATTACAAAGAAACGATCGTATGGGGATGATGCATGGCTTAGAAAGTCGAATTCCTTTTTTAGAAAACGAGTTAGTCAATTTTGCTTTGAATTTACCGGTTAAATTTAAACGACCACATTCATTATTTGCGTTGCTTAAAAGCGATAGGCAGCGCACTAATAAACTGGTAGTACGTAATGGAGCATTTGGTTTAATACCTCAAAGTATCATTACCAGAAGAAAGTTAGGCTTTCCTGTATCCCCAAGTCGTTATATTGGTTTGCCTGCTGAGTTTTTTAACAATGGCTTTTTACAACAGCAATTGGGGATGTCATTTAATGAACTTGAAAGTATTCTAATTGGTTTACCTGCAAAATTAAGGTGGAATTTCTTTTCTACGGAATTATTTGGACGAATGTTTTTTCTAGGAGAGTCGCAAGAAGAGCTCAATGCTAAAATTTTGTCTTACGTACTTTGAGCGGTTTAGTTTTATTGTATTGATATTGAAAAACACAACAAGGCAGAGCGTATTGTTGTGTTTTAGTAAAATGGAATAAAATATTTATTGCCAATCAAAAGTTTGGTTTATACCTTTGAATAATGCTTGATTTGGAATGCGGTAGTATTCACTGAGTTGTTGATAAACCTCCGCGGAAACATTACTTTGCTTGTCACCGGTATTTTTAGCGGTTAGATCGTGGATATTGTAATTTTCATCTATTGCTAAAAATTCAAAAACATTTTTTAATGTTTGGCTAGTCTCGTTAAAAAAATCATCGCTATTAATGATTAATAATTGTTCTTTATTAAAATGTTGTAAATATTGTTGAATTTGTTGCCAGTATAAACCTCTAGCTTGGTAAGAGTGAGTACGATAAGCGGGATCTTTATAATTTTTATTAGCGATAGCATTTTTAAGTCGTTCGCTTTCTTTTATCAGTGCCGTTTCTATAGGTAAATTCTCTTGCCCCATTTTTTTTGAATGATAATAATGCGAAATGGCTCTTTCGACAGGGTCGCGTAATAATATTATTATTTTAAAATTAGGGTTACATTGATGAATGCGGCCTGCTGCGAGCGGGTTAAATAAATAAAGCGGTGTCGCATCTACGCATATATCATCTTCTTTAAGTGTTTTTGAAAAAGGGAAATGGGCCTGATACCAAACTCTACCTTTGGCATAAGTATCCATATTCTCAACAATACTGCCGGTGAAATAGTGTATTTCTTTACCAAACGTTGGCTTAACTTGTGGGTGCTGCTGTAAATAATAATATAGACTTGAACTGCCAGACTTTTGTGCTCCTACTATCGCGCAATTGGCGACTGTACGAATACGGGCGGTACTATGCCTGTATAACCACTCGGCCATAAACATAGGGAAGTGTTTACTTTGAGCTCTTGCATTAAGTTGTAACCATTTAAATTCAGCTTTTATTCTGCTAAATATATTTGTTGTTAACATTCAGTTATTCTCTACAAAAAGAGGAAACAGGCGTTCGTTTTTCATTTGAGCCTATTAGCAATGACATTGCGTATATATTTAATTTTTGGAAATGTATTATATAGCCAACTTTCTTTAAGACCATTAAAAGCCAAATTAAGTAGGTTTTTGTCATTTAATTTAATAATAGTTTTAATTAAATTATGAGGTGGTAAACGCTCTTTCATATTTACAGCTAAAGAAAGTTCCATATATTCTCGGTTATTCATTGGCGGTATTTGCTCAAATGCGCCTTCTCGATAGGTTAAACCACATGAAGCCCACACACCAAGCCTATGTTCCCAATAAAGTAAATCAAGCACTTCATAAGGGAGTTCAGAGGGGAGATTATTTAACCAAAGAGCGAAAGCTTTTTCTGCATAAGGGTTATGGTTAAACCCAGCATATTTAGCAAGGCGTTTTCCTGTATGTTTTAATAGTTTCTTTCCATAAGGATAATAATAACAACGCGCTATTTCTGAAACGGAGCCAGGTAAATGGGTATTTTCTTTTACTGCTTGTGAAAAGGCAAAAATGTTTTGCATTGAACGATCATAATACATATCACCGACATTTTTCGTTAACGTATCGATGATTTGTTGTTCTTGAATATCGTCAATATTACGTTTGGTAAACTGGTGCCTCAACTTATACATCTTATTTAATACTTGTGGTATTTTTTGATCATATTCAGGAGTGAAATCTGAAATCGTGGTGAAAAAATTTAATTGCTCTAATTCATGAAGCGCACATGAGAATAACATCCGAGAGTCATAACCACCCGTTAACGACATGGTGCAGTTATTTCTTAAGGTGAGCGCTTTTATCGACCCATGTAATATCGTTGATAGTTTCTTTGCCGCCCCATTAACATCATCGATTTTTAATTTGGATGTTGGCCAATATCGAATAGTTTTACGAGTGCTGAGATCTAAATAATAATTAGGAATGAGCTGTTTAACACCGGTGAAGGGAATGAGACCAATCGGCCAGCTTTTGGAATTTCTATATTTTTTAAAATCGTTTAAAACATCTTCCTGTTTTTTGCAGGCACCAATGGCCTCAAGTAATGCAGGTTGTGAAGCAATACTGATATTATTAACTTGCTCTTCACTAAAAAATACCGGTTTTAACCCCGCAGCGTCGTGGTATATGCGTTCACCATGAGGTGAACTCACTATCAAGATCCAACGTCCACCTAAACGATAGATAAACTTTTCGAAATCATCAAAGTTATTACTATTATCAAGCATATTATCTAAAATGTGTTTATTGGTATGCGATGGTATATAGGGATCAATAATATGACCAAGACAAATAATTCGAGTATTTTCATTTTCGACTTTTGTCATTTTAAGTTTAGGATGGCAATAAAGGTTAGACTCGGTACTGAGAGTGAGTTTATGCCATTGACTAAAAGCCAGAGGAAGTGATTCATTTTTAACAATTAAAAATTGTTTAGAAAATTGATATTCGAAAGAATGCATTGATTGGAGTAATGAATTGAAATTTTATGTTAATAATTATACCTATATATTAGCCGCTAAGGTATAGCTAAAATTGTTTACTGTTATCGTTTCTCTTAAATTATTTCAACTCGAAATGCTTAGCTTCAATTTTCACTCAAGTGAATGTTTGAATCAAAGTCGAGTTTTTAAATTTTTATGAACAAATTATTTTGCAGTTATATTAGCTATTGAGAACTAGCATACTAAGGTGGCAACCTATAGTTTTATACGATTACATGCAGAAAGTATAGGATGAAAACCATCCTATTACCCTTTAAATTGCCATTCATAATAGGTGCGAATAATTAAAAATAGCCTTAGATTCAGTACTAATACAAACTTATCCAGAATTTGAAATTATTACTGTATTGATGGTTCATCATATTGACTATATGAAATTGTATTAACTGATATAAATTAGCGTTTGGCCGTTTATGCTAACAACTAAGAAGCAAACGGCACCTAACTCCAGCTTAAATATAACAGGTAATAACAGTCAATCAGCTAAATATTTTTACACTATTTGCGGCTGTTTATTTTTTCGAATCAGTACTATCAACGTTGATAACATCATTCCTAGTATAATTCCTAGAAAGACAATGAGTCCTCGTTTAGGTTTTGCTTTTATTTCTGGTACTTGTGCTGGATCAATAGTTTTTAATACATATTCAGGCTTAGCGTTTATTAGCATGAGATTTTTAGTTTGTTCTTCGATTAATTGGTAGAAAACAGCTTCCATGGCTGCGAATTCGATACCTTCTAATTCTTTTTTCAAATAGCTTATCGATGCTTTTGTTTCATCAATTTCTTGTTGACGCATTAGAGCATTTAGATCTTCAATTAACCAGCTAAGCCATTGTTGGGCTAATGTAGGAGACAAATACTCAATATCTATTAAGATAATTGAACTTTTTTTCTCTTGAGAGATAAATAAAAATTCAGAAAATTTATTATAAGCTTCCCATAACGATGGCTCGGGTGTTTTTGGCGCTTTAACTTCTCTGACCCATTTTTGATTTACGTGATCATAAACTTCATCATTAAAGACCAAGCTGTTAGTAGATATATCCCAATTAGTGGCAGCCATAATCGGTACTAATAAATTATGTTTTGAAATGAAACTCTCTAAAAAAGAACGTGTCTTAATAATTTCCAATGCCAATTTGGTCTTATCATTACCGCCAGAACCTAGATTGATACCTGCCATGCTAGCTAAACCTCCAAATTGGCCAGCTAAAGCACCTAAACCACCAGAACTTCCCTCACTTGATGCTGAAGTTAAAATCACCGAAGCTCTATATATATTAGGTTTAGATAAAGCATAAAAAATAGAGATGACAGCAAAAACAATACTTATACTGATAATCGTTAACTTTCCAGCCCATATTGTGCGCCATAGTTCAACAAAGTTGATTTCATCATCTTGCACTTGATTGTCTTTTAATTTTGTCACTAACAATTGCTGTTCAGTAATCGGAGAATTACTTCCGGAGTCATTCTTATTTGTCATTTCTGCCGTTTTCTTATTTGAATTAATACTATTTTTATTCAAACTATTTTCTTCTTTATTTAACACGTAATTTACACCATCTATAAATGTTTTTTGAACATAAAAATTAACGTTAGTTATTTTTGCATAAAACGTAGCTTACTGCATACTAAATACCATTAATTATCGACAAATTTAAAGCAAAACTGCAATTGATTATTTTGGTATTTTCTAACCTTTTCGATTAAAAATAATGGCTAAATGTTCATACAAATAAGTAACCAAAAATTTAGGGTAATCTTTAATAATACGCTGACGAACATGTTTGTGCATCACCACTCTTTGCAACCATCTTAAACCAAGTTTCTTTATTAGGGGATGATAATAATCAGACTTTATGGCTGTCTGAGTCAAAAAGCCGCCACAGGTAAACATCAGTTTTACGTTTGGGCAATTCAACTTAGCTTCCATTAAAAACTGTTCCTGAATAGGGGTCCCCATTCCTACTATCAAAACAGCAGCATTGGATTCATCAATAAGATTGAAGCAATCCTTTTTCTCCTCTTCACCATTAAAATATCCAGATCTAGAATAAACAATATTTAACATGGGGTAACACGTTTTTATATTAACTTCTGCTTTTGATATTTCAGTTGAAGTCCCACCCACAAAAGCAATATTCAGCTCGTTATTTTGTACAAACTCAAATACTTCACCAGCGATTGATGAGTAATCAAAACTGATTCTGTTAACTTTTGATTTTGGATAAAAAATATTGTGCAATCTTTGTAAAAGACTGCCATCGGAATAAAACGAATCTATGCCGTCAATTATATTGGGAGAATTTAGTAAAACACGATAAGAAAATGGGTTTACAAAAGATACTAACCTTTGTTTATTATCTTTAATTGATGACAATAATAATGGAATATCTACATTTACCGATATTTTGTCATCCAGTCTTTTCATAATATGTTGCTTCACTATTTTTCCCTAACCTCAAATGTTTTAACAGTCTTTATTTCTCTTTTTTTAATTAAGTACAGATTGATCACATAACCCACAAAAAGATAATGCAAAGGAAGCGCTTTAAACCGATCACTCATAGCTGACGAAAAACCAAATACAACTGGGATTGAAATAACCAACAGTAGTGTGGCGGCAGAAAAAATCGATTCAAGACTTCCTCGTTCATAGCTCCTTGCTGAAGTCCTCAAAATATTTATCATCCATAACAAAAAGGTTAGATACAAAACAACACCAACCGCGCCCCATTTAGTCAAATGATAACCATAGAGACTTTCAATAACTTCAATACGTTTTTTTAGCTCGATCCGATTAGAGCCACAACCGAAAGGAAAGCACTTTTCAAAATACTCCAAAGCAATATCCATTTCATTAAACCGATGTTTGGTTGAACCGTCCATTTCATCCCCATCAAACATACTTTCCAAATATTCAAGCTTTAACACATTGGATTTTTGATCTGACAGGGAAATACTCGTGATTAAAAAAGTAGAAGCTACAACAAATGTAATCAATGTTATGTTAATAGCCTTGCTCTTTTTACCTCGACCCAGCAAATAACTAAATCCGAGCATAATAATAACAGTACCAATACCACCTCTCGACAAAGTGAGAAATAATGCTAAAAATAGAACAACCACAAATAACCAGTCTTTAAGGTGAAACTCTTTTTTTGCATCAACCAGTTTATAGTATTGATAATATATGAAGAATGACAAATAAAATGCGAAGTCTGAAGGGTATCCATAAGTACCTGACCACCTAAAGAAGTGAAACACTACAACATCATTACTCATTCGTCCTTTGTATATGTCTGAAATCCCCCAAAGAGCAGGAAAATAAACAAACGCAGAAAACACTATCTGGATCAGACATGCAATCACAAAAAATTTCATCAGTGATTTTAGCTGATTTCCTGAAACTGGATACAATAGAGGAATAAACAAATACAGTAAATACACAAAAGGTCTGGTAAAATCTGTAGTATCTTGCAAGCTTAAATTAGTGGTGAAAACCAGAGTTGTTAATACGTAATATGGTACTGTAATCAATAAATATGTTAGAAGAAAAAAGAGTATTTTTCGATCGGGTTTAGCTGGCTTTTTTATTAAAACCAAAAGAACAACAAACAGAAAAATAATTACATGTAGTGATTTTTGAGCAGTCCCGACACCTCCTTGCACCCACTTTAGCGCTGGAAACAAGAAAATAAAAATCCAAAAAAAATAATGAATCGCTAAGTTATTGAATTTCAATTGTAAAAAAAACTCCTGACTGTAAAGGTAAGGCTCTAAGCCATTGATATATATCTAGAGCAAGCGTGAATCTTTTCGAGCTAAAGTTAAATAAGTCATCAAAACCTATCGTCTTTAACTTTAAGAGACAAGACAAATAGAAACCAGCGATTGTGATTTTTTAAGTGTTTCATAGTAAACAGCTCAGAATCAAAAATATTTTTTTGGGATGCGTAAAACGCGCGATGTTACCAATATTTTTACTTTTGATAAAAAATTAAGAACAGTTTACTAAAACTACGTTAGGAATTATACCTTTTCTTAATCTGATATAGTCAATAAATGCTGGCAATTTGTAGTCCTCGGGCTGTGAAACTTCACCAATGCAAACTCAATAAATTCTTTTATTCGCCAAGTGAGATTCAATAATGAAGTTAACTTTACTCGCAAGGCTATCTGAGAGAATCTGGCTAGCTTGGCCTAAGAATCAATAATAAAGTGCGACACAAGAAAAGTAATTAGACTTATCTTGACCAATATACCTTTATTTAATGGTAGGAAGGCAAAAAGAAACGGAAGAAATGGTCAACTAAGTTCGGATAGTATTTACCCCTATTTTTCAATTAAATTAGTTTCTGATGTGTTGTTATGTAAAAAATATTGACTGTTGAATAAGATAAAGCATGTGACAGTTGGCTTTGGTGTTGTTAGGCATTTTGCGATATTTGAAATCGCCTGCCTTTAGGTAATTAATTTTGAATTGAGCCAACCTATGGATATCGCCAAAAGAGTTTAGTCTTTTATATTTTTTTAAACGGATAGTTAATCTTTAATTTTTGTCTTTCAATATTTAATTATAAAACTGCAATAGGTTGGTCTTTTTTATTTACAGCTAGTAGGTATAACAAGAACTTATTTTTCAGTAAAATAAGTCGTGTTTTTTTAGGATACTTCGTTATAATACAGCACTGTCCATCCCCATTGTTCTATACACCAATCTCGTAAAAGAAAGATATATAAATATTTGTATATAGCTGTGTCTTAGGGGAAATGGTGTAAAAAACCATGTATAGATAATTTTTACATTTACCATAAATTATTTTCCTTTAGAGGGAAACCTAAAGGCTATAACGTGTATGAATTTCAGTCTGCAAAGTAAATGGTACCAATTTTCTTGATTAGGTGTTCTATTTAGTTATAAGACAAATGAAATAATGTAAGGGGAAGGTTACAGTAACCAGCTGTAATCATTGCGAAACTAACGACCAGCAATATTCATTTAATATAAGTACAAGTGAAAAGAAAATAATGGCGTTGGCATTGCTTTTTTCTAAGCCCATCGATACCATTTGGCAATCGTTGAAAGTAAAGTTAACTAGAGTTTTTATACAGAAACTCGATAGTTTAGTTCGTGGTGAATAGTCAACAAAGTCAGTTTGGTAAAATAGTTATTATAAAGTAACAGTAACTGAATGTTGGGTGGTGATTTTAAAATTTTCTAGGTAGGTTTTTTCCTTGTTTTTAAAACACAAAAACTCCTCAGAGAATAGGGTATGTAGCGGGCGGCTGTTGTATATATTAAACGAGTAGCATTCAAAGGTAATACTATAATGAGTTCAATTTTATCTCTTATTGGTCGTGAAAACGAACTGTTTTCAAATGACATTAAAACTCACGAAAAAGAGTTGTCAGAAATCGTTTCAAATAGTCGTTTTTTGGTAGTTGGAGCGGCTGGTTCAATTGGTCAGGCTGTGACAAAAGAAATCTTCAAAAGAAATCCGCTAAAGTTGCATGTTGTTGATATTAGTGAAAACAATATGGTTGAACTTGTTCGTGATATCCGTAGTTCGTTTGGTTATATTAAAGGCGACTTTCAAACTTTTGCTTTGGATATTGGCTCAATTGAATATGATGCTTTTATTGAATCAGACGGTAAATATGATTACGTATTAAACCTTTCAGCTCTGAAGCACGTTCGTAGTGAAAAAGATCCTTTTACATTAATGCGTATGATTGATGTAAATATATTCAATACGGATAAAACACTATTGCAATCAGTTGCGAAAGGCACAAAGAAATACTTTTGTGTATCAACAGATAAAGCTGCCAATCCTGTTAATATGATGGGAGCTTCTAAGCGTATTATGGAAATGTTTTTAATGCGTCGTAGTGCTGATATTACAATCTCTACAGCTCGATTTGCTAACGTTGCATTTTCTGATGGCTCTCTACTTCATGGGTTTAATCAACGTATCCAAAAACGTCAGCCAATTGTAGCGCCCAAAGACATCAAGCGTTACTTTGTAACACCGCAGGAGTCAGGTGAGCTTTGTTTGATGTCGTGCATTTTTGGTAAAAATAGAGATATTTTCTTTCCGAAGCTAAGTGAAGCATTGCATCTCATCTCATTTGCAGACATTGCAGTCAAATATCTACACCAACTTGGTTATGAACCACATCTTTGTGATTCTGAAGATGAAGCTAGAGAACTAGCACGCACATTACCAGAGCAAGGTAAATGGCCTTGTTTATTCACAAATAGTGATACAACAGGGGAAAAAGATTTTGAAGAGTTTTTCACTGAAAAAGAAACATTGGACATGCAACGTTTTAAAAATTTAGGTGTTATTAAAAACGAAGCTATATTTGATGCAGAATTGGTTTCCTTGTTTGAACGAAAAATAGACGAAATGAAAGTCATTAAAGAGTGGAATAAAGAGCAAATTGTTAAACTGTTTTTTAAAATGATTCCTGACTTTGGCCACAAAGAAACGGGTAAATATCTCGATAGCAAAATGTAAGGTTAAGATCGTGAATAAAAAATTAATCAGCTTCGTCCGGGGTGTATATCAAACTAATGATTTTATTCCGTTGCATGCCCCGACATTCGCGGGCAATGAAAAAAAATATGTTACAGATACTATCGATAGTACTTTTGTTTCGAGTGTTGGTAAATATGTCGAAGGTTTTGAAAAGCTAATTGAAACTTATACAGGAACGACGAAAGCTGTAGCTACAGTTAATGGCACAGCGGCACTACATACCGCACTTTATATGGCGGGTGTAAGGTCGGGTGAACTTGTTATAACTCAAGCTCTTACTTTTGTGGCTACCTGTAATGCGCTTTACCATATGGGCGCACAGCCAATTTTTGTTGATGTATCAAAAGTTAGCCTTGGTTTATGCCCTAAAGCTACACAAGAATATCTTGAAGTGAATGCCACGTTAAATAGTGATGGTGAATGTGTTCATAAAGTAACAGGACAAATAATTAAAGCTGTTGTACCAATGCATACGTTTGGTCATCCAGTAGAGCTTGATGAGTTGCTAGCTGTTTGTTTGAAGTGGAATCTTGTTTTAGTCGAAGATGCCGCTGAAAGTTTGGGCTCCTTTTATAAGGGAAAACATACTGGAACAATTGGTGACTTTTCTGCTATTAGCTTTAACGGTAATAAAGTCATAACCACGGGTGGTGGTGGTATGGTGCTATGTAAAAGCTTAGATGATGGAGAGCATACTCGTTATGTAACCACAACTGCTAAAGTGCCTCACCCTTATGAGTTTTATCATGATGAACCTGGCTTTAACTATCGATTGCCAAACCTCAATGCTGCATTAGGTTGTGCACAGATGGAAATATTGCCGGAATTTTTAAAGCAAAAGAGAGCCCTTGCTGAGCGTTATCAAACCTTATTCTCTGGCTCCGATTTTCAATTTGTCGTTGAACCTGAATATGCACAGTCAAACTATTGGCTAAATGCAATTATCTGTCCAGATGTTGAAAGTAGAAATTTATTGCTTAAAGAAACCAATGCAGAGGGTGTAATGACAAGACCTATTTGGCAACTAATGCACCGTTTGCCAATGTTCAAAAATGCATTGAAAGGTGACTTACGAGTTTCTGAGTGGGTTGAAGCGCATTTGATTAATTTGCCTAGCTCGCCAGTTAAAATGAGTAATACCAATGGCTAAAAAAATTGCAGTATTTACAGGTACTCGAGCCGAGTACGGTTTACTTTATTGGCTATTGAAAGATATCCAGTCAGATACAGAGCTAGAACTTAAGCTACTTGTTTCAGGTATGCATTTATCTCCTGAATTTGGATGTACCTTTACTCAGATAGTGAAAGATGGTTTTACTATTGACGAAAAAATAGAAATTCTTTTATCTTCTGATACAACTGTTGGTGTCGCTAAAAGCATGGGCCTAGGAGTACTAGGCTTTACTGATGCGTTAGATAGATTAAAACCTGATGCATTGGTTATTTTGGGTGACCGTTTTGAAGCCTTAGCTGCAGCCCAAACAGCTATGATTTTGAATATTCCCATTATTCATTTACATGGTGGAGAAATAACAGAAGGGGCATACGATGATGCTATTCGTCATTCAATTTCAAAACTGAGTTATTTACATGCTACTTCAACTGAAACATATCGAAAGCGAGTTATTCAGTTGGGTGAAAATCCTAACCGAGTTATAAATGTTGGTGCAATTGGATTAGATCATTTGCAGCGTAGTGAAATGCTTACGTTAGCGCAAATTTCTGACTCTCTAAGTTTTGAATTAACTAAGCCATACTTTTTAGTAACCTACCACCCTGTAACACTTGCTCAAGAAGACCCTGAAGTTTCATTTAAGGCATTGTTAGATAGTCTTGATACTTTTCCTGGATATCAAGTTATCATGACATATCCAAATGCTGACGATGGTGGCCGAAAGATAATTCCAATGTTGGAAGCATATGCAAGGCAGAATGCTAAACGAGTGTTTGCAATAAAATCCCTTGGTCAGCAACGTTATTTAAGCACAGTTAAACATGCAGATGTAGTTATTGGAAATTCATCAAGTGGTATTATTGAAGTACCTTCTTTTGATGTGCCTACTGTTGATATCGGAATGCGACAAAAAGGTCGTTTGGCAGCCCAAAGCGTACTTCATTGTCAAGCAAATAAAGATTCAATAACCGGTGCAATAAATACTGCTATAAATCGAAGTTATAAAGTTAAAGGTGAAAAAATTATTAACCCATATGGTGCTGGAGATGCAAGCGGGAAAGTTATCGATATGATTAAATCGCTACAGAGAGATACGATAAAGACATTTTACGATATAACAAGTGGTGATCTTCTATGACCTTAATAATTGCTGAAGCGGGTGTAAATCATAATGGAAACGAGCAACTTGCATTTCAGTTGGTTGATGCTGCATATCAGGCTGGTGTCGACATTGTAAAGTTTCAAACATTCAAAGCAAAAAAACTAGTTACAGCCTCTGCTAAACAAGCCGATTATCAAATTGAGAATACACAAAAAGTGGAGTCTCAATTGGCTATGTTAAGTCGCCTAGAACTCAGTTATGAATTTCACCATGACTTAGTAAAATACTGTAATAAGTTGGGTATTGAATTTCTTTCCACTGCATTTGATTCTCAGAGTTTAGATTTTTTAGTTAATGACTTGGGATTGAAAACTTTAAAAATTCCATCAGGTGAATTAACTAATGCACCATTAGTGCTTCAACATGCTCAAACGGGAGCTGACTTAATCATTTCTACTGGCATGGCGACATTGGCAGAAGTAGAATCTGCATTAGGTGTTATTGCCTTTGGGTATTTAGCGCAAGAAAATGTGTTACCTTCGCTTGATGCTTTCCAAGCTGCCTACTTTTCGGCACAAGGGCAAAAGTTGTTAAAAACTAAGGTGACATTACTTCATTGCACAACCGAATATCCTGCGCCAATGAAGGATATTAATTTAAAGGCCATGGATACTCTTGCTGAAGCTTTTCAATTAGAAGTAGGTTACTCAGATCATAGTGCGGGTATTAGTGTACCAATTGCTGCGGTAGCAAGGGGGGCGATGATCATCGAAAAACATTTTACATTGGACAAAAACATGGAAGGTCCAGATCATAAAGCCTCATTGGAACCAAGTGAGTTGGCGGATATGGTCGCAGGAATTCGTAACATTGAATTAGCGCTTGGTGATGGGATAAAAGGCCCTCGTCCGTCAGAGATTAAAAATAAAGCTATTGCGAGAAAAAGTTTAGTCGCTGCTAAAGATATTGCTGCTGGTGAATTATTTAACGTTGAAAACCTAGATATAAAACGTCCAGGAAATGGTGTTAGTCCCTATCAATACTGGGACCTATTGAATACGCAATCAACTAGGTCTTATCGGGAAGGTGAGGTGATTCTTGGATAAAAAAATATTTGTACTGGGTGCAGGTGGTCATGCAAGTGTTTTGGTCGATATTTTAAAACAAAATGATTTGATAGTATCAGCTATTTTCAGCCCTGAAATAGACTTTGTAAGAGAGGTTTTTTTGGGGATTCCTATCTTGCAGAACGAAGATGAAATCTTCGAAAGTTTTACTGATAAGACAAGTATAGTTAATGGCTTAGGCTCGTTACCTGGATCAATATTAAGAACAAAGCTGTATGATAAATTCAGCAATAAAGGATACTCTTTCCAGCAGGTTATTTCTAAAAAAGCGATCATTTCAGATTTTGCAACTTTGGGTAAAGGTGTTCAAGTGATGCATGGCGCGGTCATCCAAGCAGGAGCTGTCATTGGAGACAATACCATAATAAATACAGGAGCAATTATTGAGCATGATTGTATTATTGGATCTCATAATCATATCGCGCCTGGTGTGACATTAAGCGGCCAAGTAAAAACGGGGGACTGTGTACATATAGGCACAGGGGCAAATGTTATACAGAACGTTACTATCGGTGATAATGCGGTAATTGGAGCTGGTGCGAATGTCACTAAAGATGTTTATTCTGAAGAGACTGTTTTTGGTACTAAGGCTGAAATTAAAAATAAAAGGCTAGATAAATGAGTCATAAGTGGGAAAATACGTTAATTGGTCCTGAGTATACAATTCGAGAAGCACTTGCAGTCATAGACCGAGAAGCGCTGCGAGGTGCAATCATTGTTGATCAAAATAAAAAACTATTAGGACTCGTCAGTGATGGCGATATCCGTAGGGGAATATTATCTGGTGTTTCATTAGATAGTCAGGTTTCAAAGGTGATGAATACTAAGCCAACGATAGCTGCTACAAACACTAGTAAGCAACAGTTAATTGAGTTAATGGAAGCTAAAGAAATCCTATCAATCCCATTGGTTGAAAACGGTATCGTTGTTGGTCTTCATACCTTGCATGAATCTTTACATAAACCTCGATTAGAAAATCCTGTTTTTCTTATGGCAGGTGGCTTTGGTACCCGTTTAAGACCCTTAACAAACAACTGTCCTAAGCCATTACTGAAAGTTGGTGATAAACCCATTCTTGAAATAATACTGCTTAATTTTATCAAGTCGGGTTTTACTAATTTTTATATATCTACGCATTACATGCCCGAAATGATAATGGAATACTTTGGTGATGGTAAAAAGTGGGATGTAAATATCACTTATGTTTATGAAGATTCCCCCCTTGGAACAGGCGGCGCGTTAGGTTTATTGCCAGATAATTTGCCAAAACTACCATTAATTATGATGAATGGTGATGTGCTGACCAATATAAATTTTCAAAAACTACTGGAATTTCATGTAAATGAATCGGCAGATGCTTCTATGTGTGTACGTGAATATGAATATCAAATTCCTTATGGTGTTATTCAAAGCGAAGCGGGCAAAATAACCAGTATGATTGAAAAACCAACGCAATTATTTCATATTAACGCAGGGATTTACGTTATTAATCCAGAAATTATTGAGCAAGTAAAGAGCAACAAAAAAATAGACATGCCTACACTACTTGAACAACAAATAGAGGCACAAGGCAATGTGATGATGTTCCCGATCCATGAATATTGGCTTGATATTGGTCGGATGGAAGACTATCAAAGAGCACAAGCTGATATTTTGAGTTTGGATCTGTAAGATGATTAAAAACAAAAAAATACTAGCGATTATTCCAGCGAGAGGTGGCAGTAAACGTTTACCTAAAAAAAACATATTGCCGCTATCGGGAAAGCCACTAATTCAATGGACAATCGAATCAGCAAAAAAATCAAAATATATTGATACTACTATGGTTTCTACGGATTGTCTTGAAATAGAAAAAGTCGCGAAAGATAGTGGTGCGCTTGTACCCTATTTACGTTCGATTACGTTATCTAGTGATACAGCGTCTAGCATGGATGTCATATTTGATGTTTTGAAGTATTATGAAGAGCAAAATAAGAGTTTTGACTTAGTTTTGTTACTACAACCTACATCTCCATTGCGTACTCAAACAGACATCGACAAAGCAATAGAGCTTTTCATAGAAAAAGAGGCATCAACAGTCGTGTCCGTTACTGAGTGTGACCATTCGCCATTGTGGAGTAATACGCTTCCAGACAACTTAAGTTTATCAAATTTTATTGGCGAAGATATACTTTTAAAGCGTAGTCAAGACTTACCTACATATTATCGTTTGAACGGTGCGATCTATCTTTTTGATGTGAAAAATATAAAAAGAGATATAAATTATCTTTCATCTCCTAATGCATTTGCTTTTGTTATGGACAAAATGCATTCAATCGATATCGATGATGAATTAGACTTTAAAGTTGCGCAGGCGATATTAAATTAACAATATCAGCCAGTACCTACAATTACTTCAAATTTCATATCGGTTACTAAATACAGTATGTCTGAAATATAATTATGAAAAATAAACAGCTCATTATTTTTGTATTCTCTGAAGCTTTAATGAAACTAGTGACCTTTGCTGCACTTCCTTTCATAACAAATAAACTTACAGTTTCTGATTTCGGCCTTTATGGAATTTTTCTTGTTAATTTTGTCGTTATCGCTGCGTTATTTGTAAGTATTTTAAACAACTATATTCTCGTTTGTTTTTTTACTGAAGGCTTAAAGAGAGTTCTACTCAAAGTAAAGTCGGCTTGCTTGTTTTGTCTGTTTTTTACATTTATTGGATTATTGATTGCTCTATTTTTCATTCTATTCGATGTCGGTTCAGGCTATAGCCTTGCTTTTATTCTAGCTATGTTAGCTTGTTTAGTGTCACTTCCTTGGCAAATTTATTTGGCAATAATGCAATGTCAGAAAAAATTCTTATTCTACTCCAAAGCTGTCTTTTTATACTTAATATTTTATTGCGTATCATTTGCCCTTACTTTAACTAAAGAAGAATTAACATGGATTGATTTTTCAATCCTGTACATATCAAGTAACTTGCTGATATCTATTGTTATATTAATCAAAGAGAGAGTTGTAGTTAATAAAATATACACGGCCAAAATGTTTGGCTTTAAGTTGTATGCAAACCATTTCATAACATTGCTTCCCAACTCTCTTTTTAGTTGGGGTAGAGTTAACTTTGATAAATATTTCGTAGCTTTTTTTATGGGGAGTACACTATTGGGCGTATATTCTTTAGGCTTTCAAATCGGCTCCGCCATTGGCCTAATTAATGCGGTTGTACTTAAGATTATCAACCCATATTTATTTTCATCGTTTAGTGGGCTAAGTAATAAAAATTTAATTCGAAACTTATGCTTTATAATGCTATTTATGTGCTTTGTTGTTGTCATTTATATATTATCTATCCCTATTCTTGTAGATGTTTTTTTCTCATCTGATTATAAAGATTCTATTTATGTTGCTCAAATTATCGCGGTTGGCTATTTGTTGCAGTGTTTGACCTCTATATTTTCTTCTGCTTTATTTTATGAGAAAAAGAATAAACTAATTTCAGCTTTGTCTTTTGTTTCATTTTTAGCTGTCATTGTCGCTTTTGCAATTTTACATACTTTAGGTGAGTATGATCTAAATACCATTTCGATTATTTTTACTTTAGCCTGGGGGGCGCACTTTATTTTTGTTTTATTTTATGCCTTTCAAACAAAGGCAGTAAAGAGAGTTTTATATGATAACTAAAAACTTATTTTTGGTTAATACTCGGTTTCATTTATTAATTGCACAGTCAATTATCACGACAAATAACTTAACCAATTTACTTTTAATTACTACCGATAAAAGTTTATTATCTGACGAGTATTTATACGACTCAAAGCTCTGGTCAGATAGTATTTATATTGAAAAAATCAAATTGAGCTCCCCTTTTTCAATGCTAACTTTTTTGCGTGAGTTAAAAACTATTAATAGTAAAGAGGCTGTGAACTTATTTTGGGGTAATGATTATCAAATAGAAAACCAGCTAATTGCGAACCGTTTTGAGCTAAATGAAGTCACTCTATTTGATGATGGTATTGCGACATATATATCAAGTGAAGGTAATGATAAATCTTTAGTTAAGAAAGTGTTGGAATTTTGCGTGTTTGGCCTGTTTCAACGGTTTTTGAAAAATAGGATAGGGATTGGCTATTATCCTCATGAGTATCACTTTTCACTATATCCTGATCTAGTTGAGAATGCTAAATCATGTAAAATAATTGAACTTAACTTATCCGTACCAAACACGTTAAAGGCTCATACAAATGAAGTACTGAGCAGGATAAATGTTTATACAGATTCAATTTTTTTTCTAACTCAACCAATATCTGAATATGGTGTTATGAGCTCAGAAAAAGAAAACACATTAATAAAAAGACTCATTAATAATATTAAAACGCCGTTAAAAACAATGGTAGTAAAAGCTCACCCGAGTGAATCAGCAACTCGACATCTAGAGAGGATTGAGGTTATTAAAGGTTTTTTTGATGGTCAAGTTGTTTCCAGTCCAGAATTAAACCGTATACCTATTGAGGCATTTGTTGACGTAGAAATTAAATGTACTTTTCTCTCTCTATACAGTACAGCACTTATTAATTTAAAAATAATTAACGACACTCATCGTTGTATCAGTGGAATATGTGAGAGTGATATTGGACTTTTAAATTCATTAGACGAAATTATAACTATCTTTGCAAAGTTTAGAGTCGAGCCTTTGAGTTTGTAAAACAACACTGTTAACCAGGACTGTGAGGAGTGAATGTATTCATTGAACAACATCTTAAGCGATTTCATTTTGTTTGAACAACGGCTTTATCAGAGTGAAAACGTTCTTTGGTCGTAAACTATGATGAAAGAAACCTGTTCTGGTCAAACCGTATAATAAACATTTATGTAGTTTGATTGTAATATCTTCTACTGACATTCGTTACTTCGTTATGCTTTTAATAAAACTAAATTTTACTTCATATCTTTTGTGAATTAAGCTCTGGCCTTTTTTAATATTTCTTTTTCTGCACACAGTTGTCTATTTTCTTTGTGATACATCATAAGTTCATTAAGCTTATCAGTAGTTAAAATTGACCTGATTGCTTATCTCGAAATTGTCGTTTTTAACCTTGGAATAGCTCGAATAATTAGTATGTTATCATTTGTTGAAGAGTCATCAATCATTAAAAATCTTTACTTTTAAGTCTACAATTTTGAATTGTACAGTCAAATAAAATAGACTGACTCAAATTAGTCGTTAAGTTATAATGCTGCTCAAAATAGTTAAGACCATAGTGCGATAGTTGGGTTACAAGTTTATCTATTACCTCTTATTTAAAAGATAGAACTGATTATGATTTATTGTAAATTTAACTAAGTTTAAATTGATAATAAGCAAGGCTTTTGACTACACCGAAAAAGATAGGATATTAAATGAAGAGAGTTGAATCGTTAGATTATTTACGCGGTATTATGGCTGTGTCTGTGATGTTATACCATTACTTTAGTTGGTCGTTTGGAACTTTAGGTAGTGAAACATTATTAGGGAAATTGGGGATTTATGCCGTATCTATATTTTATATCCTCAGTGGTTTAAGTTTAGCTATTGTATATGATAAGCGAATAAATAATGTTTCAGATGTAGGTACATTTTTCATAAAAAGATTGTTTAGAATTTTCCCTCTTTTCTGGCTGGTGGTTACGGCATCAATTGTTTTGAAGTACTTATCCAGTCAAGTTGGCAACAGTGAGTTTGATGTTACCGTTTATACTGTTTTCTTAAATTATTCATTATTGTTTGGTTTTTTTGAGCCGACAGCTTACCTTTCTACAGGTGCTTGGTCCATCGGCAATGAAATGGTTTTCTACTTAATATTACCCTTTGTATTTTTTTTAAATAATAAAAATAAACTGATTCTGCCATTTGTAATTCTCTGTAGTTTCGCTATCGGCTTATTCTTTTCTTTTGAGCTGCTCGATCCTGAAAAACCATTAACTGAGCAATGGTCAATTTACATAAACCCATTTAACCAGATCTTTCTCTTTATGGCTGGAGTAGCAATTGGTAAATGGGGCAATAGAATTAGCAATATTTCTGATAGCCTTGCTTGGTCTTTAATAGGACTAACGCTATTGCTATTTGTTTTCTGGCCGGCTCAGGGAGATAAAATTCAAATCATTACTGGCATAGAAAGGTGGTTGTATTCATTTTTAAGTGTTTTGTTAGTCCTAATCGTATATGTATTAAATCCAAAGTTATCGTCATGGAGACATAAAGTTTTTAGTTTTCTTGGTCAGGGGTGTTATTCCATCTATCTTATTCACCCTATAGTATCTATGCCTATTGTATATGTTTTTTCTATAATTGGTTTAGGTAATCTACCAGCTTATACACTGTCATTTATTCTTACTCTAGTATTTAGTTGGTTTAGTTTTAAGTACATAGAGTCGCCTATGATGAAGTATGGCAAGAAACTTATTGAAGAAAAACGCAGAAAAAAAGTATCTCTTGAAACTAGAGAGAGGGCAACCTAAAAAGCTTTGGCGTCAACTGATGATTTGTCTGTTGACGCATTATATATGGCAAAACATTTGAGCTTGGTTGTGAATGACTTCTGTGGTTAAGCATAAGAGAAAATAATATGTTTGACTTGGATTGTTTTTTGGTGTGAACACGCATTCATTTAATTGTGCGCTTTCTATTTCAGCAACTAGCTAATTTTATTTATAGTGTCTTTGATGACGTTTCCGAAATAATTTGAAGTTAGAAGATAAAAAATAGTGAAATTTACTGTTAAAGTGCCCAGAGCCAATTTGCTTTAAAAACCCGCCAATTGATAGTCGCTACTGCATCGTCGGATCTTCATGAGTGTCTGATTTTTTAAATTAAGATCACTCGTTAAGTACTTATGTTTTTCAAGGAACGCTTTATGTTAGACGGTGATCTTTGGCAAATCTGCTTTTATCAAAAGTCTGTCATTTAATTAATGTCTTTCAGAAAAGTGATGCCCATCTAAATTAGTCAATGGAACTATTATATTCATTTGTATTTCACCTTGATCTGAACGCTACTTTTTATTTGTTCAATTTACAATATGCTAGCCGTTGCTCTTAAGAGAGGATAGAAAAATTGTTATAATCATTTGAAAACAGTACAATACTTGGATAGAGGATAGAGGATAGAGGATAGAGGATAGAGGATAGAGGATAGAGGATAGAGAGTTTTTAGCTTTATGCCAAGCATTTAACGTAGTTCAGGAATGATATTATGCACATAAACTTCAATATAACTAAATCACGTGTTTTTATCACATTGTTAATGCTAATGTTTTTAAGCGCATGCGGTGGTTCAGACACTGCAACCGAAACACAGTCTCCCGCGGATACTACTGCGCCAATTATTACCCTTAATGGTGATAGTAATATTACTTTGACACTCAACGAGAATTATAACGAACAAGGTGCAAGTGCCACTGATGATAGAGATGGTAGTGTTGAGGTGGTTATTTCAGGCACGGTTGATGCCAGTACCCTTGACAGTTATACGATTACTTATACCGCAACCGACAATGCCAATAATACCAGTAATATTACACGCACGGTGGAAGTTGTTCTACCACCAGATACCACTGCTCCTGTTATCACCCTTAATGGTGAAAGCCAAATTTCTATTTTTATCAACGAATCTTATTCAGAGTTAGGTGCAAGCGCTATTGACGATAGAGACGGTAGTGTTGACGTTGTAATTTCAGGTTCGGTTGATTCAAGTACCCTTGGTAGTTATACACTTACTTATACAGCCACTGATAATGCTAATAATACCAATACGATTACTCGAACGGTTGACGTTGTATTATCGCCACCACTCATATACGACTTAACTATTGGTGCAGAGTTGATCGAATTAGGTTACCAATTACGTGCAGATATAACTTGTATTGAATGTTTGCCAGATAACCATCAATATTCATGGACGATCGATGGTGAAGTGGTTTCAATTGGCCAAACTTATTTACTAACTTCTGACTTTTTCGATAAAAAAATACAGGTAGAAGTGCTTGTCAGTAGTGAAGATAACCTGACAAGTACTACATACCAAACTTATATTCCTAATAGTGTTCAGGTTATTGATATTTACTCTATACCTAATGGTTTTGCTGCATTAAAGAACGATGGGAGTGTTGTGACATGGGGAGCTTGTCATTCGGTTGTACCAGATGTTGGCGCTATTAAGGATATACACTTATATGATGGCACTATCACTGTATTAACCACTAGTAGCGCTATAGTGACTTGGGACTGTATTGATGATGGCGCGGAGGTAAATAGAGATTTAACCAATGTTGCTGATTTATTTCATAACGGTTATGCCTTTGCCGCATTAAAAAATGATGGAGCGGTTGTTACTTGGGGTCATAGTGCTCGAGGCGGTGATAGTAGTTCGGTTGCAAATAGTTTAACCAATGTTACAGAAATACTTTACAGCAGTAGAGCCTTTGCTGCGCTCAAATCCGATGGTAGCGTTGTTACATGGGGGGAGGGGGATTATGGCGGCGATAGCAGTTCTGTTAGTGATAATCTAACCAGTATCGTTGAGGTAGTACCAAACAATCAAGCTTTTGCAGCGTTAAAAAACGACGGAAGCGTAGTCACTTGGGGCAGTAATACCGATGGAGGTGATAGCAGTTCCGTTGCAAGTAACTTAACCAATGTGGTTGAAATACGTTCATTAGAAGCAGGTTTTTCTATTTTAAAAAGCGATAATTCAGCCGTAATCTGGGGAGATGAGTATCTAGCCCACAGTAACATTTTTGATCTGACTAACGTTGTTGACATTTATTATAATGGGGAATCATATGCTGCTTTAAAAGCCGATGGCTCAATTACCTTTTCGGGGGCCTTATCCGTTAATGATGACATCACAGATGTGGCAGAAATATATTCTACTTATCTTTACTTTTATGTTATTAAACATGATCGTTCAATGGTGTCGTTTACTAATGACGGTGATGGTTATTTTAGTTATTTTGGCGTATCGGGAACGAATGTTGAACGTTTATTCATGGGGGGTGACCAAGTATCGATTTTAACAAATGATGGTTCTGTAATTACTAGTTCTCGTGATTACACTAATGAAACTCATAATTTTAGTAATGTTATCTATATGGTTACGACTGGCGCAAGTCATGCAATTTTAAAATCTGATGGAACACTTGTTAAGTGGGATACGTATCATTATGGTGCGGACGATCAAACCGTAACTAATGTCGTAAACATATATTCTAATGATAGAGCTTATGCGGCATTGAAAAATACTGGAGTGGTTGTTACTTTAGATGGCGATACTTATTCTGATTATAATTTGGGCGGCGATAGCAGTACCGTCACTGATGATTTATTGCCTGCTATTACTTTAACGGATGTATCTAACGCACCACTACTCAGGTTTAATGGCGATAAAGAAATCACGCTCGAGCTGAATGGTACCTATACCGAGCTGGGAGTAACTGCAAAAGATGATATCGATGATACAGTTCAGGTAATTGTTTCGGGTACTGTTGATACCGCAACAGCAGGAGTTTACACCATTACCTATACTGCATCAGATAGTAATAGTAATGAAGCAAGTATTACACGTACTATTAATGTGGTTTTACCATAACTTGATTAGGGCTAAGGAAGGTTAATTGCTGTTTGGTTTTACTTTAATACTGAAAGCTTTAAGGTACTGAGTATAGTGATTAAGGAGAGGTTCATTAACTCTCCTTTACTTATGGATGCAGAAGATAGTGAAAATTTATAATGGATTAGGTTAATTAGCTACTATAGGTTGCGGTTACCTTCTTTGTTAGGCAATCAATTTGAGCCAATCTTTTTTATTCAAAATTTTGCTATTCCAGTACCAACTGTTATTTATAGTATTTTTGGTGCAATTGCTGGATCAATTTAAAATTAGAAGATAAAAAGTAACGAAACTTACTAAAAAAATGCCCTGAGCCAATTTGCTTAAAAAGCTCTTTAATTGACAATACTTCTCTGCAACGTCTGATCCGCATAAATTTTTGATTTTTTAGGTTAGCAGAGCTCATCAAATGTTGATGTTTTTCAAAATACTGTAAGTAGCCTTTTACACTACTAGTATTCCCTATCATTCGCTCAGAAGAGCCGGTGTCATTGACAATATATGAGGGGGGCGCTATGCGAAAGGCCGTGCCGTATGTAATTAGCAAACGGGTCCAAAGATCGTAATCTTGACAAGCTACAAATTGTTCATCAAAGCCACCAATACTGAGCACTCGCTCTTTTTTCACTAAAACTTGCGAGGTTGCTTCATTGTAACTTAGTTGCTGTGCTAGGGTTATTTGTCCTTCTTTGGCATCAATTAAACGTTGTTTCCCTCCATAGTCCCAAAGCATGCTTGAGCATACAAAAGCATATTTATCATCATATGCAGTCATAAGGCTTTCTATTCTTCTTGGTAAGAAAACATCGTCATCATCAAGTCCTGTAACAAATTCTCCTTTAGCATGGTTGATTGCTATATTCCTAGAAGCACAGGCACCAATACTGAGTTCATTTTTAAAAATATGTATATTTTTATGCTTATTAGAAAGTTGAGTTAGTAATGTAAAAGTATCATCTGTAGAACCATCATCAACTACTAATACTTCTATATTAGAATATGATTGTTGAAGAACAGAATCGATAGCAACAGAAAGAAGATCGTGACGGTTTTTAGTTGGAATATAAACACTTACCAAAGGTAATGATAAAGAATTACCATTAGTTAATTCTATTTGATTCATCTCTTTCCCATTGATCTATTCTCCCTTGATAAAACTGAAATCTAGCTCTTATTTTTATACACAGTTTAATTAATAAAAAAGTTGGAAAGCACAAAATAGGAGGTTCATCATATCCCTTTTTTGAGTTTGTTAAAGGTGTATTATAGCGGCTATTTAATTGAACATTTCCACGCTCAACTCTAGTAAGTATCTGCAGCAAATTTACCAAATTTTTTGTGCAAGTAAAAATTAAAGAACAACGTTGGGAAACAGAAACTTCATTTGGAGAAAATTGTCTTCGAATATACTCGTCATCAGCAATAACATCAGGTAAAGGCGCAATCTTCTTTATTCCATCAGCACTCAAAGCGATTACATTGGATAGTCGGTTGTTTTTATTATAAAAAGAAATACTTGCAACTTGGTAATATTGCCTGACCAAAAAATTGCTATTCTCGAAAGAAAATTTCACTTGTGGTGATATTGCTTTTAAATTTTTACTTTTAAGTTCATCCACAAGTATATTAAGGTCTTTTCCACAAATTTGTATATCTGCGTCCATCAATATTTTAATTGAACTAAGGCTATTGTTAATTCCCATATTCAATGCGTTAGTCTTAGAGGCCTTTGAAGTTTCTAAGACTAAAAAATCAATGTTCTTTTGCTTCAGTAATAAAGAGTTTTTTTTAATGAAAGAAACAACTTTTAAATGAGTCTGATCGTTACAACCATTACAAACAATTAGCAGCTCAACATTCATTAGGTTATTATCATCAAATAGACCTGCGAGCGTTTTTAATACTAGGGCTTCTTCATTATAAGCAGGAATAATAATGCTAAATTTATAAGGTTTCATAAAAGTTATAATTCAATAAATTCAGAAGAAACAAAATACTTTCCTCTTACTATGTCGATATGTTATGTCTGTTTTATGACTTCAAGTATTTTATCATATCCAGAGAAATTGCTTTTATTATATGGATTAAAGCTATTGTTAACTGAATCTAAAACATACTTTTCAAGCTGTGCTAAATCATTACATACGCAAGCATAATTATTTTTTATTACAAAATCTGCCAAATCTTTTTGATGATTATCAATTCGGTCAAAATTGGGTACAATTAACGTGGGTTTAGACATTTCCAATAAATCAAACACTGATCCAGCTCCTGCATGGGTAATTACTAGATCTGCTTTAACTACTTCATCCTTAACTTGAGTTGAATATTTAAAGTACTGATGATTACTAGGAATGTATGTACCTTCAGATATCTGGTTTACAATTTGATATTTATTAGGTGATAGCTGTTCATCAACCGCTTTAAATAAAGCATTGTAATGAGTATGCCCTACAGTAACAAAAATCTTCATAATCGTCCAAAGAAGCGACTTTTTGGGTAATATTTTTGTAATGATTCATGTTGAATAAAAAATAAATTAGCAACACGGTACATTATTTTTCCCGCAATTGATGGAGTGAAAATACGTGACCATGACTCAAAATAGATAACCTTAACTCCTAACATTCGGCAAATAAGTGCGGGCACAACAGCAATTCCAGGTCCTGTTGAAATCATAGATACAACACGGTAATTCATCAAGATACGAGTAATTTGAATTAGCGACCAAAAGAAATGTAAAATAAAGATAAAAATATTTTTCATATAAGAAAATTTGTCACGTGCTTCTATACAATAAAATTGACGGATAAAATTTTTGTCTTTTATTTTCACATCACTTAAAGCTATAAACGGAGTACTTTTCAATTCTTCAGGTGCTCCTTGAATAAAGCGAGTCATTTGTGCTGCATGACCGCCCTTACCATATACCATAAGTATCACTTCTGGGCGATTTTTAAACATTTACTATCTAGCCCTTCTATCAATTATCTATACTATTTCTTGAACTACTTAAATCAAAACACAATAGTAATTGACCTTCTTAGGTTTACACTTCTGCTTTAAATAGAACTAATTAAGATTTAAAAAACGCTCGTATTCTACATTAAAGGAATAAAACTAGAAACATTTAATGAACAAAACTATATTGAATCTAATTAAAATTGAAAAGATATTGCTTAGGTGTAAAAACAATGGTGTATTCAAAATTTTTTTGAATTTCGATTAAGCACATTATCAGTTATATTATTCCGCAGTTTAAACCTACTTTTTCTTGGACGATTATAAAACTGTCAATTACTAGGATGAAGGAGCTTGGGGGATATTTTTCAGTCTGTCCATTCGGCATATAATGACCTAACAATCTACAAAAGGTATTGCGTACAATTTTAGCCATTTGATAGTTATTTTGAATAATCCCTCATTATTAAAGACTGCTGATAGAAAAAAGAGGCGACCAAGAGAAAATCAACGAGTTACATTCATCGTTGGTATTAGGTGATAAATGCTATTTATCCACATATATGAAGTAGGATGGCATCATGAGCAAAATATTACCTGAAAACACTTCTTTGTCATAATATGGCTGGGCAGATAACTAAGCTAGAAAGAATCTTATTATATAAAACTTATCTCTTTGTAACTGTATTGGGGGCAATTTAATATGAATAAAGCTAGGACTTGAATAAGTAGCCTCAACTTGCCAAACATTGGAAGGGAATTCAGTCAAAAAATATAGGCCTAATGGATTATTCATGTTTACAAGCACCAATTTAATATTAAGCATAGGTAACTGCTACATGTTATAAATGCCTAATTTTACTACCGCGCTTTAATAATAATGTTCCTCCCAGTTAACTTGTATTTATTAAATAAAGCAGTACCTAAAAAGCTATTTATTTGATAGAATCGCGACAATTTTTATCAGTGAGTAATTTAGAAATGAATGTTATTGAAGCTAACTTCGATGCGAAAGGCAAAAAAATTGCCATTGTTGTCTCTCGTTTTAACAGTTTTGTTGTTGAAAGTTTATTAGAAGGTGCCGTTGATGCACTTAAACGTCACGGCAATGTTGCAGATAACGATATTACCGTTGTACGAGTTCCTGGTGCCTATGAGTTACCTGTTGCCGCTAAACGTATCGCAACAAAAGGTGGTTATGATGCCATTATTGCTATTGGCGCTGTTATTCGTGGTGGTACTCCTCACTTTGATTTTGTTGCTGGCGAATGTAATAAAGGTTTGGCACAAGTAGCGATGGAATTTACTTTACCTGTAGCATTTGGTGTTATTACAACAGATACCATTGAACAAGCCATTGATCGTTCAGGCCTTAAAACAGGTAATAAAGGTGCAGAAGCTGCGCTTAGTGCTTTAGAGATGGTTAACGTACTTTCTCAACTATAATAAATTAACATTTTTCATTTCTTTTTGATTGAGCTTTGGTTTAAGAGGAAAGTAAATGCAAATGGATTTATTTTAAAGCCAGTGTCGAAGTGTAGGTTATATATTCTTGATATAACCAAGTACCTTTTTCCATAGGAAAACTTCGGTCTATAACGTCAAGTGACGTATTATTAAAATTATTTGGAGATAGTTGTGAAACCATCACCTAGAAGAAAAGCCCGTGAATTAGCCGTACAAGCCATATATTCATGGCAGTTGAGCAAAAATTCAGTGACGGATGTTGAAACAAATTTTTTAACAGATAATAGCGCTCGCCGTTTTGATATTCCTTACTTTCAACAGTTATTACGTGGCGTAACATCGTCAGTTAGTCAATTAGATGGTGCGATATCACCTCACGTTGACCGTCCTATTGATGATATTGACCCTGTTGAAAAAGCAATTCTTAGAGTGGCTATTTTTGAGCTAAGTGATTGTCAAGATGTTCCCTATAAAGTGGTTATCAACGAAGCCATTGAATTAGCAAAAGCATTTGCAGCGGATGACAGCCATAAGTTTGTTAATGGTGTTTTGGATAAAGCTGTTAAGTTAATACGCTCTTAATCACCAATAAGACCATCTAACACAAGAATTTTAAATTTTATTACTATTCTTGTGTTAAAAATACATGGCTTTAAAAGAACTCTTTATGAAAGAATTTGATTTGATCAGACATTATTTTACTGAGCAATCAGTGAAACGAAAAGATGTCATTTTAGGTATTGGTGATGACTGTGCACTTCTACAACCTGCAGAACGTCAACATATTGCGGTAACTACCGATACCTTGGTGGCAGGTGTACATTTTCCTGAAAGTACAGAGCCTCGGGCTATTGGACATAAAGCAGTAGCGGTTAACCTTTCTGATTTATCTGCCATGGGGGCAGAGCCAACTTGGTTATCTTTGGCGTTAACATTACCTGAAATAGATGAACAATGGGTGGCTGAGTTCTGCTCTGGCGTTTTTGAGTTATGCGAACATTATAATGTACAACTTATTGGCGGAGATACTACACAAGGACCATTGAGTATAACGATTACTGCACAAGGCTTAACACCTATTGATAAGTATATAACGCGTTCTGGAGCTAAGGCAGGCGATTGGCTCTATGTTACTGGTGAACTCGGAGATGCTGCATTAGCGTTACAACATTTACAAGGGAAAGTGAATGTAGATGAACCATTTAAAGAAAAAATTTTTGATAAATTAGATTACCCTAAACCACGGGTACTTGTTGGTCAGGTTTTACGAGATTATGCAACATCTGCTATTGATATTTCTGACGGGCTTATTTCTGATTTGGGGCATATCTGTCAAGCATCAAATGTAGGTGCAAATATTGTTTTAGATGATTTACCTCTTTCCGCGATAATGCGTGAAACACTCGAAAAAACAAGGGCGATAGACATTGCTTTAACAGGCGGTGACGACTACGAGCTATTGTTTACGGTATCAGAAGATAATAAAGTTGGCATGGAAACGGCGTTGATTAATACAGGGGTTTCTATTACCTGCATTGGTCAACTTAATGGTTCTGAAAAAATCACTACCACTATTGATAATAAGCCGGTTTCTATTAATTCTCAGGGTTTTGAACACTTTACTGAAAATGATAAATAGTTGTGACTAAATCCACAGAAAAATTCTCACTATCAAACCCTATTCACTTTTTAGCGTTAGGTTTTGGTAGTGGTTTATTACCCAAGGCTCCTGGTACTTTTGGCACCTTAGCAGCTATTCCTCTCTATTTATTGATGGTAGAGCTAAGTCATTTTACTTATGCGGCGATAGTCTTGCTTGTATGTATTAGCGGTATTTATATTTGTGGTAAAGCAGCAACTGATGCTGGTGTACACGATCACGGTGCAATTGTTTGGGATGAGATCGCTGGCTTTTTGATCACCATGTTTATGGTGCCTATTAGTTGGCAAAGCATACTGGTCGGTTTTTTATTATTTAGAGTATTTGATATTTTTAAACCGTGGCCTATTTCTTATATCGATAAGCATGTACACGGTGGTTTTGGTATCATGCTTGATGATATTTTAGCTGGCATATTTGCGCTTGCTTGCATGCATTTTATTTTCTAATTAATTCACGAAGTTTCCTACTGTGTATTTTTTCTTTCGAGACAACCCTTAACTTTATAGCAGTCACAAACGAAATGAGACACAACAAGTGTTGTGCCTACATTCATACAATTAGTTATGGTTAAAAATCAATGTAACAACCTAACTTTAATTGTTCCTTCAATCTGCTTAAGCTCTTTTAATGCTAGGTCACCGTCTTGCGCATCTATATCAATTACTACATAACCAATTTGATCATCTGTTTGTAAATATTGAGCGGCAATATTGATGTTGTGGCGTGCAAACGTTTGGTTTATTGCTGTTAATACGCCTGGCTGATTACTATGAATGTGTAATAAACGACTTGTTCCTGTATGTTCAGGTAAAGATACAGACGGAAAGTTAACGGCAGATAATGTTGAACCATTATCTGAATACTTAGCCAATTTACTCGCTACTTCTAAACCAATATTTTCTTGTGCTTCTTTAGTACTACCGCCAATATGGGGTGTAAGAATTACGTTATCAAATGCTCGCAACGGTGAAATAAATTCTTCGTCATTACCTTTAGGTTCAGTAGGGAATACATCAATTGCTGCCCCTGCGACTTTTTTGCTTGAAAGTGCTTCTGCTAAAGCGTCGATGTCGACAACAGTACCACGTGAGGCATTGATAAAAATAACACCATCTTTCATCGCTGAGAATTGACTTGCGGCCATCATATTTTTTGTTTGCACGGTTTCAGGTACATGTAAACTGACAACATCGGCTTCTGCTAATAGCGCTTCGAGTGTTGACGCTTGGCTAGCATTACCTAAAGGTAATTTAGTCTCTACATCATAAAAGCGTACTTTCATGCCTAATGTTTCTGCTAGGATACCTAGTTGCATACCAATATGGCCATAACCGACAATGCCCAATATCTTACCGCGAGCCTCAACTGAGCCCACTGCTGATTTATTCCAGACCCCGCGATGTGCTTTAGCACTTTTTTCTGGGATGCCACGTAATAGTAACAAAGCTTCACCAATCACTAATTCGGCCACTGAGCGAGTATTTGAAAATGGTGCATTGAAAACGGGAATACCACGTTTTTGTGCAGCGTTGATATTAACTTGGTTGGTACCAATACAAAAACAGCCGATAGCGACCAACTTTTTCGCATGACTTAGAACTTTTTCATTTAGCTGCGTACGTGATCGAATGCCAATAAAGTGTACTGAGGCTATTTTTTTTATTAACTCATCTTCTGATAACGAGGTCTTAATATATTCAATATTGCTATAGCCTTTAGCTTTTAGTTCATCAACTGAACTTTGGTGAAGCCCTTCAAGTAATAAAATTTTAATTTTTTCTTTAGCTAATGAATTATTGCTCATGATCTCTCAAATTCTCATCAAGTGGCTGATTGCCGGTAGTTAAGTTAATTATCTAGTCAAGCTGTAATTTAAGTCTTATAGATGGCTAGATATCCAAACGCTATTTAAACTAACATATAGTGTATAAACTCTAAAGCTCTAATTTACTATTTTTGCACCTTGAAGCGTGCCTAAAACCAAGGTGTCAGCACCTCTATCAGCAAATAAACCATTGGTTACCACACCTACCAGTGCATTTATGCTAATTTCCATAGCAACAGGATCAATGATTTCCAAATTATATACATCTAAAATTACATTACCGTTATCGGTAACAACGCCTTGTCGATACACAGGGTCGCCACCAAGTTTGACTAGTTCACGGGCTACATAGCTTCTTGCCATAGGTATTACCTCAACGGGCAATGGGAAACTGCCTAGTACGGCAACTTGTTTGCTGTCATCGGCTATGCAAATAAACTTTTTGGCGACTGCTGCGACAATTTTTTCACGAGTTAGTGCAGCACCGCCGCCTTTTATCATATGCATGTGCTTAGTAATTTCATCAGCGCCATCAACATAAACATCGATACTGTCAACAGTGTTCAAGTCGAAGACTTCAATACCATGTGCCTTTAAACGTTTTGATGACTCTTCAGAACTTGATACTGCACCTTCAATACGATTTTTCATCGTCGCTAATGCATCTATAAAGTGATTAACTGTTGAACCAGTACCCACTCCAACAATTGAATCGTCTTTAACATACTCTAATGCTTTAATTGCTGCCGCTTTTTTCATCTCATCTTGTGTCATAACAAACCTGTGTCAAAGTGATTATGTAATTGTCGAGATTATATCAGCGAACACGATAGAGGTGCTAGCAAAAGCAAACTTCAAAGCGTATTGATGTTCGTTTGTATCGGTATGATGACTTCTGTCAATAGAATATCTCAGTGCATGATAGGTAGGGTTTTATTTACTGGCAGTTATGGGTTATGCCAATTAGGGCTGGGAAGCTATATTAGCGAGTCTAATTATTGAGAATAGTTTGTGTTGGTGTGATGCCTCAGCTAAAGGAATATATCAACGCTTGAAAGGTAGTTGTTCTATTTGCTGATGTTGGTTTTTATCAGCGTGATGATTTCGGTTAAAAGGTTATCCCAATGCATGATAGGTAGTGGTTTTATTTACTGATAGTTATGGGTTATGCCAATAGGGCAGGGAAGCTATATTAGCGAGTCTAATTAATGAGAATAGTTTGTGTTGGTGTGATGCTCAGCTAAAGGGATATATCAACGCTTGAAAGGTAGTTGTTCTATTTGCTGATGTTGGTTTTTATCAGTGTGATGATTTCGGTTAAAAGGACATCCCTGTGCATGATAGGTAGTGGTTTTATTTACTGACAATCATGGATTATGCCAATAGGGCAGGGAAGCAATATTAGTGAGTCTAATTATTGAGAACAGTTTGTGTTGGTGTGATGATTTCTTTTAAGGGAATATCCCAGAGCTCGATAGGTAGTTGTTCTATTTGCTGACAGTCATGAGCTATTCCAATAACGTAGGGAGAGCTATTTTTACGAATTTTATTATCCTTCGGCAGGTTAGCAAGTGTTCGGTCATAAAAACCGCCACCCATTCCTAATCTGTTACCCAAAACATCAAAGGCAACAAGTGGTGTTAAAATAACATCAATATCCTTAGTGGGTTTAATTAAACGAACATCGAGTTTGGGGTCGTTAGTACCAAAAGCGCTTATTTTCATCTCAGTTTGTGCTTGGTACCTTAAAAATAACAAATGTCCTTTGGTAAAAGGGTGAATTACAGGTAGGTAAACCTCTTTATTATTCTCCCAACACCAATGAATAAAGGCTTCACCATTAAGTTCACCGTCACGGGCCAAATAGATGGCAATGCTTTTGGCGTGGTGTATTTTTTTATGGCAAATAAGTTTTTTTAATAAGTTCTGTGAGGACGTTTGTTGTTCTAATAGAGAAAGAGATTGTCGGCGTTGACGAACCAATTGTCGAATTTCTGCACGTTGCATAGTACGGGTCATAAGTTTGCCTTTTTAACTAAAAAACGAGTAACTCTCGTTACTCGTTTATGTAGTTTTAACGATTTTTATGAAAATTTATATTAGCTACGACTTTCAGGCATTGCTTCGTGAGTCGCTGTTACTGAAATTTCTTCTTCTATTTTTTCTTCTAAATTATCAGAATGGTCGCCTTCAGCGCCGTGCATCCATTCAACAAGCTTATTAGCACTTAAATAAACAATTAAGGCAGTGATTAAACCAGCGATACCAACAGACATGAAAATAGTTAGCGCATTATCGACTTGTTCATCACCTTCACCAACAAATTGGCCTACAACACCAGCAAGTTTATTTGCAATTGCAGTACATAAGAACCATGCACCCATTAATAATGAAGTAAACTTAAGTGGTGCAAGCTTTGAAACTAATGATAAACCAATTGGCGATAAACATAACTCACCTAAAGTATGGAAAAGATAAGCAAAAACTAAAAACAACATACTTACTTTAACTGAAGTATCACCACCTTGAGACATTGTCGCCCAAACCATCACAAAGAAACCTAAAGATAAACATACCATTGCTATCGCAAATTTGACTGGTGATGTTGGTTCTTTACTACCCATTTTAAGCCAAACCGAGGCAACTAGGGGAGCTAACAAAATAATAAACATAGCATTTAATGATTGGAACCAAGAAGCAGGTACTTCAAAGCCCATTAAATTACGATCGGTGAATTCAGAGGCATAAATATTAAATAAACCACCAGCTTGCTCAAAACCAACCCAGAAGATAATCGAGAAGATACTCATGATTAAAATAACTTTAGTACGATCTTTTTCTTCTTTAGTTAATGCTGCGGCTTTTAAATCTTTATTATTTTTTAATGCTTTTTTAGCTGAAGGAACAACTCCTATCTCACCTAAATATTTATTGGCTAAAGTCAGTTGTAGCGCTAAGCCAATTAACATACCACAACCAGCAGCTATAAAACCGTAATGCCAGTTAACTTCTTCGCCCAAATAACCAACGATTAATGGTGATAAAAATGCACCGGTATTGATACCCATGTAAAAAATGGTAAAGGCAGCATCACGACGGTGATCACCGTCTTCGTATAAATCACCTACTAAACTTGATACGTTAGCTTTAAATAAGCCGTTACCACAACAGATCATGAATAAGCCGATATAGAAAACGGTCTCTTCACTACCGACGATCATCGATTTTGGAATGCCTAAAGTGAAATAGCCTAATGAAAATAGTATGCCACCATATATAATCGCTTTTCGTTGACCAATATAATTATCAGCTAACCAGCCACCAATCATCGGTGTTAAATATACAGCCATGGTAAAAGTACCGTAAAGGCCCAAAGCATCGCCCGTAGTCCAACCAAATCCACCGTCTTGAACCGTTGCTACCAAATAAAGCACCAGCAGTGCTCGCATGCCATAATAACCAAAACGTTCCCACATCTCAGTGCCAAAAAGAAGGAATAATCCCTTCGGGTGGCCAAATAAAGTACCTGCATTAGGTCTAGTCATGTTGTATTCCTTTTATTATAAATCAAGCCGATAACTATTCAGTTTTTGTTTTAAGTTGACATATTATTGTTAAAAAATATTATCACTGGCTTGATATGAAGCATTAACTGCGTAATTTCAGGGAGAAGTTATACCTTTGCTAGCGTTTAAAGGCAAGTAATTTGCATGATTGCGTATGGTAGCCATGAATATTTCACTAAGGCATTCTAGTTTCATTAAACCAAAGTATTAACAATAACTTTACCCATTTGTAGGATAGTCATTAATCTTTTTTTGTTACTTAGACAAAGGAATAAATAAAATGAGAAATTAAATCTAGCGATATTTATCTAGTTTTTGTTTGTTATTCAATAGTAATATATAGGTACTTTCAAATTTTAAATTTTAGCTTTGACGGGTACAACCCTATTTAAGTTATAAAAAAACATCTAAAAAGTGCTAATTAAAGGAATATTCATGACAAATAAAATAAGAAAAGCTGTGATCCCCGTTGCAGGTTTAGGAACACGTATGTTACCTGCAACAAAAGCGATTCCAAAAGAAATGCTTCCTGTTGTTGATAAGCCGATGATCCAATACATAGTTAATGAATGTGTGGCCGCGGGGATTAAAGAAATAGTATTAGTGACCCACTCATCAAAAAATGCCATTGAAAATCATTTTGATAAATCTTTTGAATTAGAAACAACGTTAGAGCAACGAGTAAAACGTCAATTATTAGATGAGATTCAAGCGATCTGCCCAAAAGACGTCACTATTTTACACGTACGCCAAGGCGAAGCAAAAGGTCTAGGTCATGCGGTGTTAAAAGCACGGCCTATTATTGGCAATGAGCCTTTTGTTGTTGTTTTACCTGATGTTATTTTAGATGATGCTTCTGCAAACTTAAAAACTGAAAATTTAGCCGCAATGTTGACACGTTATGAAGAAGTTGGTGGTTATAGCCAAATAATGGTTGAACCAGTGCCGATGGAACAAGTCAGTAGTTATGGCGTAGTTGATTGTGCAGGGCAAGATATAGTCCCAGGTGAATCAAAACCAATGAGCGCTATTGTAGAAAAACCTTCCATTGAAGATGCACCGTCAAATTTAGCTGTTGTTGGTCGTTATGTACTTTCTGAAAAAATTTGGGAGCTATTAAAATTAACACCGCCGGGGGCGGGCGATGAAATACAACTAACTGATGCAATTGCCATGTTAATGGAAAAAGAAACTGTAGAAGCTTTTCATATGACCGGTAAGTCTCATGACTGTGGCTCTAAACTGGGATATATGAAAGCTAATGTAGAATATGGTTTACGTCACCCAGGTTTAGCTGCAGATTTTAAAGAATATTTAACAGAACTCTTGAAATAATTTCTATTTAGCTGTTGTTTACAATTACTTCAGTTTATTGTTAATTAATGCTGTAAGTTTAATTATTCTTTATCGTTGACGTTGGGAAAATATGGACATTCATAAAATAAGTGAGTTGGCTCAACAACAAAAGAGCCGCTCTATTATTGGTTTATTTAGTGATAGGGAGAGAGCCGATAAGTATTCAATATCAGCTGCCGAACTTTATCTTGATTATTCTAAGCAAAATATTAACGATAATGAACTAACTACATTATTTCAGTGGGCTAATGAACAAAAGTTGTCACAAAAAATATCGTCTTTATTTGCTGGTAACAAAATTAATGGTAGTCATATAAATAATACAGAAGGTCGTCAGGTACTACATAGTATTCTACGTGCCCCTGAATCAGTCCAACACCAGATTTTAGGTAGTGATTCTTCAGAAGTCGTCAATACAGATAAAAAAATGGCAGCTATTGTTGCTAGTATTAATGATGGCACCCTTCTTTCTGCATCGAATAAAAAATATACGGATGTTTTAGCTATCGGTATAGGTGGTTCTTTCTATGGCATTAAAGTTGCCCTATCAGCACTTAAGTCTTATCAAAAAAGTGGGCTGAATGTTCATGTTTTGGCTAATGTTGATGGCGGCGCAGTGCAGGAAAAATTGCAACTATTATCGGTAGAAACAACACTGGTGGTTGTTATTTCTAAAACGTTTACCACACAAGAGACACTACTTAATGCTCAGGCCGTAAAAGAGTGGATGTCAATCGCTACAAATCACAATGATATTATGGCAAAGCAGTGGTATGCAGTGAGCACAAACATTACTAAAGCCACACAATTTGGTATTGACGAAAATAATATACTACCGATGTGGGATTGGGTCGGGGGACGATTCTCGCTGTGGTCGGCGGTTGGATTACCTCTTGCATTAGCTATTGGTAATGATAATTACGCCCGTTTAAAAGCTGGTGCATATCAAATGGATGAGCACTTTAAGAATACCCCTTTAGATAATAATATGCCGGTTATCATGGCATTGATTGGTATTTGGAATCGTAACGGATTGCAATGTCCAAGTTTAGCTATTTTACCGTATAACCATGCATTACGAGCATTACCTGGCTATTTACAGCAAACGGATATGGAAAGTAACGGTAAATCTGTCAGCAATGATGGTGAAAAATTATTTTGGCATACGGCGCCCGTTGTCTTTGGTCAAGAAGGAACTAATGGTCAACATGCTTTTATGCAGCTGATGCACCAAAGTGACGATATTATTCCGACGGATTTTATTATTGCTTTGCAAGGTACAAGTCAATATACGCAACATCATGATGTTTTGGTGGCTAATTGTTTGGCACAAAGTGAAGCCTTGATGCAGGGAAAAACGTTACAGCAAGCTCAAAGTGAATTGGTAGAACAAGGTTTGACTACAGAGCAAGTTGATAAGTTAGCCTGCCACAAAACAATGAAAGGGAATACTCCAAGCAATACTATATTAATGGAGGAATTATCCCCCGAATCGTTAGGCGCTTTATTAGCGCTATATGAGCATAAAATTTTTGTGCAAGGTATTATGTGGAAAGTAAACTCTTTTGACCAATGGGGCGTGGAGTTAGGGAAAGCGCTAGGTCAACAAATCATAAATGTTATGCAAGGTCATGATAATGACAATTTATCGGCATCGTCTCTAACTCTTATCAAAAAATTTAAAAATCAGTCAATTTTATAAGCACGTTATAACCTTGGCTTTATATATTCTAATTTCATCTAATGAATAGCTTTCTTATATAGAAAAAATAATTAGGTTGTGCCATCATGGTACAACTTAGTTTTCATGAAAATTAGTATTATCCCAATGAATTTAACTCATTTACAAAAATTAGAAGCTGAATCAATTCATATTATGCGTGAAGTAGCCGCAGAATTTGATAATCCTGTGATGCTTTATTCTGTAGGTAAAGACTCTGCCGTTTTACTTCACCTAGCACGAAAAGCTTTTGCACCAGGAAAAATTCCTTTTCCATTATTACATGTTGATACCAATTGGAAATTCAAAGAAATGATTGAATTTCGCGATCAAATGGCTACAGAGTATGGTTTTGAACTATTGGTTCATAAAAATCAAGAAGGTATTGATATGGACATCAATCCTTTTGTACATGGTAGTGCAAAACATACCGATGTCATGAAAACGCAAGGATTGAAACAAGCGCTTGATAAATATGGTTTTGATGCTGCCTTTGGTGGCGCACGTCGCGATGAAGAAAAATCCCGCGCAAAAGAACGTATTTACTCTTTTAGAGATAAAAATCATCGTTGGGATCCAAAAAGTCAGCGTCCAGAGTTATGGAATATATATAACGGTAAGGTAAATAAGGGCGAAAGTATTCGTGTATTTCCTTTATCAAATTGGACTGAACTTGATATTTGGCAATACATCTATCTTGAAAGTATTAAGATTGTACCGCTTTATTTAGCTGAAAAACGTCCTGTTGTAGAGCGTGATGGTACATTAATCATGGTTGATGATGAACGAATGCCTATAGAAGAAGGTGAAGAAGTACAGATGAAGTCTGTACGCTTTCGTACATTGGGATGCTACCCATTAACAGGTGCTGTTGAATCCGAAGCTGCTACATTACCTGAAATTATTCAAGAGATGCTATTAACAAAAACATCCGAGCGGCAAGGTCGTGTTATTGATAACGACTCTTCTGGCTCTATGGAAAAGAAAAAGATGGAAGGTTACTTTTAGACGTTTTTGGTGACTGAAAAAGTCACTCTAAATAGAGCTATTTGACAAAGAAGAAATAGCGACAAATACATTAAAGAATAATTTTAATAAAATTTTAAAGTGATTTTGTGACCTAGGTATTTCATACGAATGTTATTAAATCACGTAAGGAAAAATGATGAGTCATCAAGCAGACTTAATAGAAAGTGATATTCAAGCTTATTTAAAGCAACATGAAAATAAAGAGTTAATCCGCTGTTTTACTTGTGGCAGTGTTGATGATGGAAAAAGCACCTTAATTGGACGCTTATTACATGACTCTAAAATGATTTTTGAAGATCAGTTGGCTGCGATTGAAAAAGACAGTAAAAAATCAGGCACTACCGGTGAAACTGTTGACTTAGCTTTACTCGTCGATGGCTTACAATCTGAACGAGAGCAAGGCATTACTATCGATGTTGCCTATCGTTATTTCGCTACAGATAAACGTAAGTTTATTATTGCAGACACCCCAGGTCATGAACAATATACACGAAACATGGCGACAGGTGCTTCAACGTGTGATTTGGCTATTATTTTGATTGATGCGCGTTATGGCGTACAAGTACAAACCAAGAGACATTCATTTATTTGTTCATTATTGGGCATTAAACATGTTCTTGTTGCTGTTAATAAAATGGATTTGGTTGATTATTCTCAAGAACGTTATCAGGCTATTAAAAAGGAATATCGTGAATTCACAGAATCACTGACATTTGATGATGTTCGTTTTATCCCAATCTCAGCATTAAATGGTGATAATGTTGTTGATGAAAGCGCTAATATGCCTTGGTATCCAGGGGCAACTATGATGAAGTTGCTTAATACTATTAAAGTCGATGAGACGAATGATTTTACTGAGTTTAGGTATCAGGTGCAGTATGTTAATCGGCCTAATCTTGATTTTAGAGGTTTTGCGGGAACGGTTGCTTCAGGTCATGTTAGAGTTGGCGATAATATTGTTGCCTTACCCTCAGGTAAAGAGAGTACGGTTAAAGCGATTGTAACTTTTGATGGTGACATTGAGCGTGCTGATAAAGACATGGCGGTAACGTTAACCTTAGATAGTGAAATAGATATCAGTCGTGGTGAGATGATTGTTAAAAAAGGTAGTCTTCCGACATCGGCAAAAGAATTTAATACAACTGTCGTTTGGATGCATGAAGATGAATTAGAAACAGGCCGTGAATACTATATCAAACACGGTAGTAAAATGACGACAGGGCATGCTCTAAACGTTAGTCATCGCATTGATGTGAATACCATGGAAAAACATGATGTATCTCAACTGGCGTTAAATGAAATTGGTAGCGTTGACTTTGAAGTAGCCGAAGCTTTGCATTTTGATACTTATGCAAATAACAACGCGACCGGTGCATTTATCATTATCGATCGTCTGAGTAATATCACGGTAGGTGCAGGTATGATAAACCATGTTATTGATGAAAAGTCACAACATGCCTATTCTGAGTTTGAATTAGAGTTCAATGCATTAGTTTGTAAACATTTCCCTCATTGGGGTGCTAGAGAATTAAATAAATTAAAATAATCAAGCAAGAAACAGGACGTACTTGATGGTAATTATGCAGTGGTTGATGGTTGTTATTTTTATAACAACCTTTGCTGGCTTGTTAAAATACCAACAAGTACCAGAGCGAGTTTTTGCTGGCGCCATGCTAACGTGCTTAGCTGTTTCTTTTGTTTCTTATCAAGACATTCTTACTAACGCTGTTAACCCAGGTTTAGTTACATTAATCCTATTGGTTTTATGCTCATTCGCTATTGAGCGGACAAGTGTATTGCGCCGTTTATCTGCAAATATGATCAATGGCTCAAAAACTAAGTCTACATTTAAAATCTTAGTTAGTACCGCGTTGTCTTCAGCATTAATGAGTAATACGGCTGTTGTTGCTGCGCTCATTGCGACAATCAAAAATAATACTTTAATTAATCCCGGTAAATTGCTCATTCCACTTTCTTTTGCTGCGATTTTAGGTGGTACATTAACCTTGGTAGGAACATCAACTAATCTGATCGTCAATAGTTTGTTAATTGAGCAAGGTCAACCGAGTCTTGGCTTTTTTGATTTTACTTTCGTTGGTCTTGCCGCTTTATTTATCTGTCTTATCGTTATCTTTCTCACGATGAAAAATCTACCAGACATGTCGATTTCTCGTTTAGCGACAAATGAATATCTATTGGAAGCTGAAGTTGCTGCAGGCTCTAACTTAATTGACAAAAACATCGAAGAAAATGGTTTACGTAATCTCGACTCCCTATTTTTAGTTGAAGTGGTGCGCTGTGGACGACTAATCTCTCCTGTTTCTCCTGATGAAGTTTTACAAGCTAGTGATCGGCTTATATTTACCGGTGATATTTCTAAAGTACTCACTTTGCAGCAATTTGATGGTTTAACTTTATTCGCTGAACAAGATGGTTTGTTGCGAGATAATTTAACCGAAGTATTAATAAAACCAGACTCTGCGGTGATTGGTAAAAGTTTAAAAACGGCAGGTTTTCGGGCGAGATTTGACTCTGCGGTTGTTGCCATTCGTCGTGAGGGGGGAACACTTTCTGGAAAGTTAGGTGATATTATTATTCAATCAGGCGATTTTTTAGTGCTTGCCGTGGGTAATGACTTTAGTTCTCGAACTAATTTATCTAAGAATTTTTTTATTCTTTCAGGTCATAAACCCGACAATATGTTGTCAGGTTGGCGTGATTCTCTCACTGTCTTTGGTTTTGTTTTTACAATTGTTATTTCAGCGTTAACAGAAATTACTTTGCTAAAAAGTTTAATGTTTTATTTAGCCTTACTTATTTTTTGTGGTTGTTTAACTGTTAATGAAATTAAAAGACGTTTTCCATTAGAAATATGGATGATCGTCTTAGGTGCTTTAACGTTAGCAAAAGCTTTAGATACCAGTGGTGTTACTAGTGTGATTGCTACGAATATTGAAGCCATATTACATGGTGAAAGTGTTTACGTTGCACTTGTTTTGATCTTTGTAATTACTTTAATACTTACAGAAATGATAACCAACAGTGCCGCGGCAGCTTTGATATTTCCTATAGCATATAGCATTGCTTTGGGTTTAGGCGTAAATCCATTACCATTTGTAATGGCAGTAGCCTTTGCGGCAAGTGGTAGTTTTATGAGCCCATATGGCTATCAAACCAATGTTATGGTTTATAATGCGGGTAATTATAAATTCACTGACTTTGTTAAATTTGGCTTACCTGTTTCATTAACGTATAGCATTATCGTATTGATAATGCTGCCGATTGTATTTCCTTTTTAAGATTTTATTAATTAATTCACTTGGTATTATTGCGTAAAGAATATTGTTGGCTTTTTATAGATACTCATTAATAACAAATTGCATGTAGAGAACAAAATGAAAACTGAAAATACGGTTTGGCATGAACAACATATCAATAAGCAGCAACGTTCATCATTAAAAAACCAAAGGCCCTGCTTGTTATGGTACACAGGCTTAAGTGGCTCAGGTAAATCAACAGTCGCCAATGCGGTTGATGCCTTATTATTTGAGCGAGGCTGTCATAGCTATTTGCTAGATGGTGACAATGTTCGACATGGGTTAAATGGTGATTTAGGATTTAGTGATAATGAACGTATAGAAAATATACGTCGTATCAGCGAAGTTGCTAAATTGTTTGTTGATTCGGGGTTGATCGTTTCCACTGCTTTTATTTCTCCATTTGCGGGTGATAGAGAAGTTGCTAGCCTTATGCTTGAACAAGGAGAATTCATTGAAGTGTATATTGATACTCCAATTGCTGTTTGTGAGCAGCGTGACCCTAAAGGTTTATATCAAAAAGCACGGGCAGGTGAGATCAAAGATTTTACGGGGATAGATTCTGGTTATGATGTACCGAAATCACCAGCGATTCACGTAAAAACTGCTGATCAATCAATTCAGCAATGCGCACAACAAATTGTTGAACATCTTATTGAAAATGAATTTATTCAAAAATAAATATTACAAAAACAACACGTAGGTTTAACTTATGCACTTTGATGTATTTAATGGTGATGCTGATGGCATTATTGCACTTATTCAACTCCGTTTAGCTGATCCTAAAGATGCCAAGTTAATAACGGGGATTAAACGAGATATCGACTTACTTAAACAGGTTGATAAAGCGTTGGCTGATACCGTCACTGTGCTTGATATTTCTTTAGAAAAAAACAATGCAGCGCTGATAAATCTATTAGAAAATAATGTAAATGTCTTTTATGTAGACCATCACCGTTCTGGTGATATTCCTCAATCAGATAACTTAACCACACTTATTAATACCGACGCCAATACTTGTACTAGTTTATTAGTTAATAAACATCTCAATAATAAATATGCATATTGGGCTGTTGCAGCCGCATTTGGCGATAACATGACGCAATCAGCAACTAAGCTTGCCGAGGATGTTGGTTTATCCTCGGAACAACAAGAATATTTAAAATCTTTAGGTATTTACATCAATTATAATGGTTATGGACGCAGTATTGATGAATTGCATTTTCACCCCGCAAGACTATATGAATTATTGCTCAATTATGAAGATCCACTAGCACTACTTACAGAAAAGAATTCTGTATTTTATCAGCTTGAAAAAGCTTATAAAGAAGATATGACAAAAGCCGAGTCTGCTACGATTATAGCTGAGAATGAACAATGCAAAATTGTCTGTTTAGCTGATGAACCTTGGGCGAGAAGAGTTAGTGGTGTATTTGGTAATGAACTGGCTAATCAATCCCCCGATAAAGCCCATGCGGTATTAACGATTAATGGCGATGACACATATACGGTAAGTGTGCGTGCCCCGTTGAATAATAAACAAGGTGCTGATGAAATCTGTATACAGTTCCCTACGGGGGGCGGACGTACGGGAGCTGCCGGTATAAATAAGTTGCCTGCAAAGATGTTAGAACAGTTTATAGATACTGTGTCACAATACTACATATAGCAATAACTACTAAAAATAACAGGGAACAGCAATGAGCTTACTAATCACTGGTGGAACGGGATACATTGGTAGTCATACCGTTGTAGAATTACTTAATCTACATAAAAATATTGTTATTGTTGATAACTTATCTAATTCATCGACTCTCGTTTTAGATAGAGTTACCGAAATAACAGGTAAAACAGTTACTTTCATCCAAGCTGATATTTGTGATGAAACGGCGCTTAATACCGTATTTGAACAACATGAAATCGAAGCTGTTATTCATTTTGCTGGCTTAAAGTCCGTTGGCGAGTCAAACGAAATACCTTTAAATTATTATCATAATAATGTTTCGGGCTCTATTACGCTTTTTAAAGTAATGGCTAAACATGGCGTGAAAAATTTAGTTTTTAGCTCTTCAGCGACTGTTTATGGTGAAAATAACCTAGCACCGTTAGATGAAACGATGCCAACATCGGCGATAAATCCATATGGTCAGACCAAGTTAATGGTTGAGAATATTTTATTTGATTTAGCTAAAAGTGATGATGAATGGTCAATTGCTTGTCTACGTTATTTCAATCCCATAGGCGCTCATCATTCAGGTTTAATTGGTGAAAATCCAAATGGTATTCCCAATAACCTCTTACCTTACGTTGCTCAAGTTGCCGTTGGTCGTTTACCACAATTACAAGTTTTTGGAGATGACTATGATACCCAAGATGGTACAGGTGTGAGAGATTATATTCATGTGGTTGATCTGGCAATAGGGCATGTTAAAGCGTTAGAAAGTTTAGTGAAAATTAACGGATGTCAGCCAATAAACATTGGCACAGGGAACGGCACATCAGTACTCGAAATTGTAAACTCTTTTAAAGCGATTAGTGGCAGGGATATCCCTTACGCCATTGTACCTAGGCGCGCTGGTGATATTGCTACTGTATATGCGGATGCAACGTTAGCTAATAAACTACTAGGTTGGCAAGCTGAACGAAATTTGCATACCATGATTGAAGATACTTGGCGTTGGCAATCAAGAAACCCGAATGGTTTTGAAAATCATTAATATAAAAAACATTTATTAAACGAAGGAGCTTTTGGCTCCTTTTTATGTTCAGGATGAACGGTATGTCACGATCACATGGATGTGAAAGAGTGAGGATGTTCAGGATGAACGGTATGTCACGATCACATGGATGTGAAAGAGTGAGGATGTTCAGGCCATTCTTAGGCTCCTGCCTCCATGGCATTAGTGTTTCCAAGCACGTCGATGAAAGGTCAGCTTTTTAGTTCCAGACAAAAGCGAAGTACCTGTATCCGTGCAGGCAATGTCACGATAACAGGGCCGCTCATTGGCCTCCATGCACGTCATGTGAAAGAGTGAGGATGCTGAGAATGAACGGTCGGCTCTTTAGTTCCAGACAAAAACTAAGTACTTGCCTCCATGCAAGAAGTGTAAAACTCACATGGCCGCTTATTTGTATTGATGCATCGATACTATTGCCGTCTTAGTGCTTCCATACACGCCATGTGCAAAAATAGACTTTAAAGGGGCCTATAATAGCAAAGTACAAGATTAGAAATAGTGTTGAATGATTAACTTGTTATTTGCGACTGTTCATCAGCCCAAGAAAGAGCATCATTATAATATTCAATAGCTTTTTCTTTATCAAGAGCAAGTGATTCGATTAATCCTGATGCATCATCCCATTGAGCATGTTCAATATAGACAACTAATTTAATTAAATCAGCCATGTTTCCCTTGCGAGTAATTAAGGTGTCTTTTATTTCTTGAGCTAATGGAAGTTTGGCTAAAATACTTTCTATTTCTTCATCCAAAATAGCATCAATCAATGATAATAGACCTGTGAGAAAAGCAATTGAAGTATCAAGTGGTGATTTAACATCTTGTGCGGCAAGTTCACAAAATTTAGCACGCGACATCGCTGAATTGATAAGCTCTGATGGTTTGTCAGGATTGACGTTTGCAGCAAACATTAAGCCTAAAAACCGCTTAAGCTCAGTTGCACCCAAAATAACGATCGCTTGTTTAATCGTCGATATTTCACTGCGGCGTCTAAATATCGGAGAATTAGCATACCTGAACAATTTATACGATAAAGTGACGTCACGTTCAAAAACGGAGGTGATACTATTAAGATCTAAATCTGGTTTAGATGTTTCATATAACAACTCAGCCATTGCCATCTGTGAGGGTGATAAGCTCCTTGTTTTTACCATTTCAGGTTTAGAAAAGAAGAAACCCTGGAATAATTCACAGCCAAGCGCTACAGCTTGATCGTACTCTTGATATGTCTCAACTTTTTCCGCAAGTAACTTTATATGAGGATAGTTTTTAATTGAGTCTTTAATTTCTTTAATTTCACTTAAGCTTGATGATTGCCAGTCAATCTTAATTATTTTGATATAAGGATAAAAGTGCATCCAAACTTTTTGATGTTCATAATCATCAAGAGCTAGGGTATAACCTTTTTCATGTAAACCTTTACACAGGGCGAGTAGTTTTTTCCCTGGTTTTACTGTTTCCAAAATTTCAACAACAACTTCATCCGTCGTTAGCATTTCAGGGTAACCTTTATTCAAAGTTTCTAAAGTGAAATTTATAAATGCAGGTTTGTTACTGGTAAACTCCGATATTCCCATATTAAACTGGCTTGCTTCGATCATTTTGGAGGTAGCGGCATCACCATCTATATTGGGGAAAACATTATCTATGCTATCGCGAAATAATAACTCATAAGCATATAAGTTTTTATCTCGGTCTAATATCGGTTGTCGAGCGGCATAAAAATACATATATTCTCTAAGACCTTATTTATTATTCTAGTATCTATCTTTAGATATAAATAAACTATACACGTTGAGTTTAATTTTTTCCTAGAACGATGAGGATTAATATCAATTAAGTATTAATCCTTCTTATCTATGCATCAATATATTGGAAGTAATAATATATTTCATTAATTATTTAACTTAAATTAACCAAAATGGAGCTTAATATATGAGTTTATCTATTTTGTAACACTCACTTAACATTAAGGCCATTTTATTTACTTTTCCAATTTGGTGGTTAGTGTTTTTCTGGAAGATTGATCTGTGTGTTTATCATGGCAAATATGCATATAGTTAAATGATCAGAAATTCATATCTTCGTATTTCCATTAAATTTCTTTTTTTATTGTATTTGGGTAAATAAAACAGCGTACAGGTTTTGTTACCTCGACTAAGCCTCAATAGCCAAATTTATGGAAGAAATCTTATTTTCGAACATTTTGGTAGTACAAGTGAGCAATAATTTATTTAGATGGGATTTATGTTATCTTATGAGAAAATTATAATAAGATATTTTAACTGTTTTATATTGTTAAATTTAATAAAGATAAAAAACATATTTGGCCGTTAGATATTAAAATTACATGGAGAACACCTTGGAATTTGGTACCCTTTTTTCTTTAGCAATATATTTTATAGTGATGTTAGGTATAGGACTTTATGCCTACAAAAAATCAACGAGTGATGTCTCGGGATATATGTTGGGAGGACGTAGTTTAAGTCCTGCTGTTGCCGCTTTATCTGCAGGTGCATCTGATATGAGTGGCTGGATGTTAATGGGCCTACCAGGAGCAATGTATATTACAGGCATAAGTAGTCTGTGGATTGCTATTGGACTTGTTATTGGTGCATTTTTGAATTACTTAATTGTTGCTCCTCGTTTAAGAACTTATACTGAACTCGCAAATGATTCTATTACTTTACCCGATTTTTTTGAAAATCGATTTGCTGATAAATCACATTTATTAAGATTGATTTCTTCACTAGTTATTATTGTCTTTTTTACGCTTTATACGTCTTCAGGCATTGTTGCTGGCGGTAAGTTATTCGAAAGTTCATTTGGACTTAATTATGAAGTGGGTTTATACGTAACCGCAGGCGTAGTGGTCGCTTATACTTTATTTGGCGGTTTCTTAGCGGTAAGCCTTACTGACTTTGTCCAAGGCTGTATTATGTTTGTAGCCTTGGTTTTAGTTCCCGTTGTGGTTATTAATGATGTGGGAGGTGTTACAGCATTACACAATAGTATTAATGCTATTAACCCTGATTTGTTAGATATGTTCACTGGTGTTAGTTTGCTAAGTATTTTGTCAGCAATGGCATGGGGACTTGGTTATTTTGGTCAACCACATATTATCGTCCGTTTTATGGCTATTCGCTCTGTGAAAGATATGCCAGTGGCTAGAAGAATAGGCATGAGTTGGATGATTGTTTCGATTTGTGGCGCTATGGCGACAGGATTTGCTGGCATTGCATATGTGGCGAAGACGGGGATCGTACTGGATGATCCTGAAACCATTTTTATTTTATTATCGCAGATCTTATTTCATCCTTTAGTTGCAGGTTTTTTATTAGCGGCAATTCTTGCTGCAATAATGAGCACTATTTCTTCGCAGTTATTAGTGACTTCTAGTTCACTTACTGGCGATTTTTATCAAGCCTTTTTAAATAAAGAGGCGACAGATAAGCAATTGGTTTTTGTTGGTAGAGTTTCAGTGTTTATAGTCGCTATGGTTGCCATTTTATTGGCATACGATCGAGAAAGTTCAATTTTGAGCTTAGTGAGTAATGCTTGGGCTGGGTTTGGCGCCGCATTTGGACCTGTTGTTATTTTAAGTTTATATTGGCGTAAAATGAATCGTAACGGTGCATTAGCTGGGATGTTAACGGGGGCTGGTACTGTGCTTTTTTGGATCTATGCTCCACTGACAATTAATGGTCAATCGTTAAGTTCGACTATGTACGAAATTGTACCAGGGTTTATCTTATCAACAATTGCTATTCTCATTGTTAGCCATTTAACAACAACGCATGATGATAGTATTGAAGAAACTTTTAATAGGGTTATTGAGTTGCATAATTAGGTAGCAATAATTTTTATTAAGCAAAAAGGTCACTATCAGTGACCTTTTTTATTGAAGTAAGAGTTTTTTAGTTTGTTGTCTTTATATTGACCAACGAACATTTTTTTCAATATTATCTTGCCATTGTTGCAAAGATTCAGCTTTATCACCAATGACA
>Ga0209292_1000283_pt1 | contig 69188 bp, 66 predicted proteins | sample GOMGulsemesocosm_2_FD_184634 | JGI IMG/M metagenome (GOLD analysis project Ga0209292, IMG submission 184634) | Methane-oxidizing microbial communities from mesocosms in the Gulf of Mexico - GOM9C Gulf of Mexico (SPAdes) (version 2) | ecosystem: Environmental > Aquatic > Marine > Cold seeps... | reverse complement strand
CCTTGGCCTTCACTTTAAAAATATCGCATGCACTGCGGTTGATTGAGCGTAAGTAACCATTCGCATCAATACTCACAACACCTTCTTTGATAGTACTAAGCGTTACTTCTAGCTCCATATATAAGCGACCGAACTCTTCGGGCTCAAAGCCAAATATCGCATTCTGAAATTTCTTTGCCGTAAAATTAGAAATTAATGCATTAGTAAGTACAACCAACACGACCATAAAAAGAAGGAATACGAGGAAGTGCTTGGCTTTATTTTCAATACTTGTGACTAAATAGCCAACAGAGACAACACCTATAATTTCTCCATTGTAAGCCAATATGGGTGTTTTACCGCGTACTGATTTACCTAATGAGCCTTCGGCCAGCGAAATATAAGATAAACCTTGTTTTAAGGCTTTATCATTATCTTCCCCCTGCATTTTATGACCAAGACGATTAGCGACAGGATGAGCATAACGTAAACTGTTTTTATCACCGATCACAATAAACGTAGCATTAATGGATGAGCGTAACAATTCGACTTTTTCTCTGATTAGTTCTGGATTTTTCGCCTCAATAGCTTCAATCACAGAAGGCGATGCAGCTAAAAACTTAGCAATACCGAGTGCTTTTTCTCCACTTTCCTGCTCTTCCCAATGCTTTAAATAAGCAAAGCCTGCAATCGATAAAATCAATAACTTAACAACACCAGACAAGGTCATAACCAGTAATAAGCGATGCCTAAAAGTCAGCTTCTGCCAATTAAACAATACGTTACTTTTCGTTAATGCAATCATACAAGCAAAGCCGATGGTAAAAAGAATACAATTATAACATTGATCCGTATTTATATACTCGAAATTGGAGTAAACCACTCGTTCACGAAAAAAATAATTAACATTACGGTAACCTTAGTTTTCTTTCAACTGCGTATAAACGACTAATACCTAAATAAAGGAAATGCTAACTAAATTAAGCGTATTTACACTACTTTAACGTTTTAGCCACAATTAGTAATCAATTTGAGGTATCATGATAGTATAGACAATAGTGCATAAAAAATGCCTATTAAATACTAAAGTTAAGGATAAATAAGTAATGAATAAAAGAAACACTCAAGTCGTAAATGAAGAAGTCTCATTTGATGTACAAGATGAATTAGTTTCTACCACGGATACCCGAGGTGTCATTACTTATGCTAATCCCACCTTTTGCCAAGTCGCTGGTTTTGAACTCGATGAATTAGTCGGTCAAAACCACAACGTTGTTCGTCATCCTGATATGCCAGCCGCTGCATTCAAAGATCTTTGGACAAATTTACAAGCCGGAAAACCTTGGCGTGGCGCAGTTAAAAACCGCTGCAAAGATGGTCGCTATTATTGGGTTGATGCCTTTGTAACACCAATTCACGAGCAAGGTAAATTAGTTGGTTATCAGTCTGTACGTAAAAAACTAGCGCACAAAGATAAGCTTACCGCCGAACACACTTACAAAAAAATTAATAACGGAAAAAGTTTATTCCAGTGGTATCAGCGTCCACGCTTAAAACCCTTGGCTTTCTTCATTATCAGTACATTGATCGTGTACATCAGTCAAAATATGCCTTACTTCAGTATTTTATTACCACTGCTACCCTTTATTATTTTCTATAATGAATTGATTACAGTGCCACGCTATTTTACTTCTTTGAAACAAAATTATGACAGTGTTTCTCGCTATATATTCTCAGGGTTAAAACCACAGGGTGTGGTTGATTTCCAATTAAAAATGGAAGAAGGTAAGATTCAAACTATTTTAGGTCGTATTGTTGATAGTAGTCGATCACTTGAAACGGGAGCTGATAACCTAACCACTGCAGCTAACAGAGCAAAAGAAGGTGTTGAACAAGAAACACTTGAATTGCATCAGGTCGCAACCGCCGTCACTGAAATGTCATCCACGATTGCAGAAGTGTCTCAAAATACTCTATTAACCTCGAAAAAAGTACAACTTGCCCATAATGATTGTGAAAGTGTAACAAAGGCGATGTCAGACACCATGAGCCAAATTGGCAAACTCGCAAATGATGTATCAGAATCCGCTACATCTGCTAATATGCTGTCAGAAGAAGCCAAAAAAATTAGCAGCATCATGTTAGAAATTCGAGGGATTGCCGACCAAACAAATCTACTTGCATTAAATGCAGCAATTGAGGCTGCGCGCGCTGGTGAACATGGCCGTGGTTTTTCTGTTGTAGCCGATGAGGTAAGAGCATTATCAACACGCAGCCATAATGCCACTGAGCAAATCCAAACCTCAATTAACGAGATTCAACAAACGCTTGAGCAATGGTCAATAACGATGCAGCAAGGCAAAGAGTCTGCCGAGTTATGTGTTGATGAATCTAAACGTACACAAGTGATGATGCAGAATGTCTATGGTGCTATCACTGATATTTCAGACTTGGCAATACAAATATCGAGTGCATCAGAAGAGCAGAATATGGTGTCACAAGAAATCAGTCGAAATATTGTCAATATCAGTGATGCTTCACAGCATAACCTACAACAAACAGAGTTAGTTGAACGTGAGGCATCCGATATTAACAATAACTCTAAATCACTGGCTGCGTTAGGCTCAACCTTTTAAGCTGATTAAGGTCTGTTGCAATGGCTTTTACCGTATAGATTTGAAAAAGGCTGTGCGGTAAAGCCGTGAGCAAAAATGCTCATAAGGATCGTAAGAGTTACAACAGCGTAAACAACATCAAAACCACCAATATCACCGACGTTATGCGCCACAATCAACACGTATAAAATAGAAGCAATTCCACGCGGTCCAAACCAAGCAATAAACACACGGCTTGCAAAATCCAAATTTGTACCAATTAATGAAATCATCACAGGCAACATACGTAATACAGTCAAGCTCAATAATGCATAGATAACCACATTCACGCTAATATCATGTAATGTTAATGGCACAAACGCTAAACCAAACAAAAAGAAGCTAATAAGAATAAATAACTCCCCTTCGCTTTCTGCAAACTCTGCAATATGCGCTCGCGCTTGTTTACTGGTATTGCCAATATATAACCCCGCAAAAAAAGCAGCAATAAAACCATTACCTAATAATGCTTCGGCAAGATAAAACCCGAGAATAGCGAGGGCTATCGGAATCAGGTTTTGATAGCTTTCTTCAATCCAGTTATGCGCAATTGCTTTGTTCAATAATTTAGCACCAAGATAACCAACCATACCGCCAACCAGCATGCCAAAAACGATTTGTTCAGCTACATACCAAATCCAGTTATAATCATCAGCTTTACTTAATCCACTGGTTATCAGTGCAACCACGGTTAGTACAACAGGGAAAACAATACCGTCATTTAAACCACTTTCAACATTGATACTCGAACGGATCATGTTAGGTACTTTCGGATCTGAGACCACCGCTTTTCCTAAGGCCGCATCCGTAGGTGTAAGCAGTAACGCCAATAGGATCATATAAATAATTGCTTGGTCAGGAAACAGCCATACTGCTGCTGCAGTACCTGCGAAAATCGTTAAAGGTAGAGCAATAAAGAGTAATCGTGCTGGTATATGCCATGAACGTCGCAGCAACTTTAGATCTAATAATGCCGCATCACTAAACAACACGAGTACTAATGTGATTTCCACCAACACAGTAACAAATTCGGCATCCACTTCAACAGCAGTAATACCTAATCCAAATGGCGAGCAAATAAGCCCCAATACGGTGAATACCATAGGGCCTGATATATCAAATTGGGCGAATTTTTTGGATATAAAACCATAGAACAATACGATTAAGGCAATAATCAAAATAACGACATGTTCATCCATGACTAAAACTCCGAACTAAAGTGAATTGATTTCTTTGACCATCGCGATCACTTGGTGATACGTTTTAGCATTTAGCTTTGCAGAGCAGCAATAATTTTCAATCACCGCATGCTTACGAATCAATTCGACAAACTCAGACACCAATATTCGACAGTCTAAAGAAACAAACATGTCTGTATTCAAAGGAGATGACGCGACAGGAAGTGAAAATAAAGCACCACTCGCATCGATTAACCTATCTTCTGATTCATAGTGAGGCAGGCATAAACCAGGATCATTTTTCCACTCAGTTAACGACTCAACATAAATAAGTTCATCTTCACTGTGATATTTTATCACTGCAGGCCACTTTACCATTTGAGTACTCCTATCATTTACTATTAGCCCACTGTAGCAGCTTGTTATTAATGTTTCAGTTATAAAATTCAAATACTTAAGCTTAGCATTCACACTAGCAAAACGAATATCACCTTTAATCATACTTATGTGCATTAAACTGAGTATAATGGCCTATCATTTACTTGTATATTATACAAATGTGGAAACAACCCAGTTACGAGCAAAGAATAATTTTCGCACCACCATCGATGCTATTTTAGATAATATCCATAAGCATGGTTATGCTGTTATCGAAGATGCACTTCCAGAAGGCATTATTGAAAAGTTACTGACTGATTGCCTTGAAAACCAACCTGAATTTAAAGCCGCTGGCATTGGTCGTCAGCAAGACTCACAATTAAACACTCAGATACGCAAAGATAAAACCTTGTGGTTAACGGGTGAAAGTCCTGCCCAAGCTGATTTCATGGCGCTAATGAGCGACCTTAGATTGGAAGTTAATCGTAACTTTTTCTTAGGCTTATTTGATTATGAATGTCATTACGCGAAATATGAAATTGGTGATTTTTATAAAAAACACCTAGATGCGTTTAAAGGTAAATCAAACCGTGTCTTTACCACGGTCTGTTACCTGAACACCCCCGGTGTTGGTGGTGAATTACTCATCTATGCACAAGATTCAAATGATGTGATCGCACGCGTTGCGCCCAAAACAGGGACCTTGGTAGTATTTGAAAGTGAACGTTTTCCGCATGAAGTACTTGCAGCTAAATCAACACGTTATTCAATTGCTGGTTGGTTTAGAATGAACAATTCAATTGCAGGCACGATAGACCCAACGTCATAACAACAAAAAGACGAGTCATATTACTATCACTCGTCTTTAATAATCGATAGCCAGTAATAAACAACTAAGGCTGAGTTTTTTGGCGCAGTGTCGTCACCACTTCGCCACCTATACCCCAGTTATCGGTATTCACTTCGTCAATCACCACAACGGTCGTTTTCGGGTTTTTCCCCAATACGTCCACCAGCAATTGTGTCGCACCTGCGATTAACTGTGCTTTTTGCTCTTTTGTTACTTGCTCATCGGTGATTTTGATATTGATATACGGCATTTAACAACTCCTTTGATGATAACGGTCAGAATTCCATAATCTAACTTTGAAATAACAGACTTAATTTATGCGTGTTCACTCTTGGCGTAAGTTAGTTTTTTATTAGCAAAGTGCTTTTTATTAACAAAAAACTGGGTATTAGCAAACCAGACACCAATACTCACCGCAGTCATCGCGATGATTAAACCTATTTTAACAGGTTCATCAAATACAAATAATGCACTCACACCAGCAATAACCGGTACCATCGCCATCATAGTGCCCATGTTTGCCGCACCAATAATCTGCACAGCGCGCACATACAACAGCATTTGAACTATCGTCGCCATGAAACCCTGATAAAAGCTTTGCAATAAAATATCCCCCCACAATCCAGCACTGACTAATTCGAAACTGATATTCTTAGGTAACCAGAGTAAATAAATCGGCATGTAAATGCTGCATGTAATCATAGCTAGACTGGCGGTAGCTTGCCATGGGGTGATCTGCCAACGGCTCAGTAATACTGAAAATATGCCCCAACAAAACGCAGCTCCCGCCAAACTTAAATGACCAATCGATAATGCTCCCTGCACTAAAAACTCTTGTAAAAATAGCACCGCGATACCCGATGTAATCACCGCGACACCAAACCACTTACTCCAAACGTGCCTTTGTTTGTTAACCACAACCGACAAAACAATAATCATCACAGGGATCAAGCCAGGCAGCAGTACCGCTGACTGTGAACCAGGAGTCGTTTCAAATCCTTGAAAGGCAAATAACGCATATCCTAGACCACCAAACAGGCTACAAACAATGAACTTAGGTTGCCATAACTTGAACCGAAATTTAAACCACCAAATAGGGAGAACTAAAGCTGCACAAGTTGCATAACGAATGGCAATAACATCATAAGACAATAAGGGGCTAATCCCACCCATACGAGACACTAAAATAAACCCAGACCAAATAAGCACGGCCCCAAATGCAGCCAAGTAACCTTGACGTGTTGAATTATTCATAATTTATTCCTAACTAAGCTTATGAATTAGAGTATAAAAGCAATATACTGTTATTAATAATGAATTATTATGAATCTATCTTTCTCATTTGAAGAAGGTAATGCGGTGTAACGTGGAGATATAAACAATGGAATTGTCTGACCTTACTATTTTTTGTGCTGTCGTCGAAATGGGCGGGATAAGTCCTGCAGCACATGCATTAAATCGTGTACCTTCAAATATTACATCACGAGTCAAAAAATTAGAAGCCGAATTAAATACCGCTCTATTCATTCGAGAAAAGAACCGGTTAAGACCCTCACCCACTGGTGAACAATTTTTTACTCATGCTAAAGAAATTCTAGCCATGGCTGAGTCGGCGATATTAAAAATCAATAATACGACACCATCTGGAAGACTACGCTTAGGCAGTATCGAAGCTGTCGCGGCATCACGCCTATCTAACGTATTATTGGATTTTCATCAGACCTACACTGAAGTCGAGTTAGAAGTAACCACCAGCCCCACAGGTACACTCATCGAACAAGTTATTGATGGCCAACTAGACTTAGCACTCGTGTCTGATCCCCCCCAAGATCAACGACTACAAATAACACCGATATTTAGCGAGACCCTAGTACTGGTTTCGAGTTTGCTTAATGAAGATATTAACTCCCCCTTAGACTTAGGCCATAATCCCACATTACTGGGTTTCTCAACACAATGCGTCTATCGTACACGTTTAGTTGACTGGGTAAAACAAGCAGATATACTCCCCAAAATTGTGGAAATAAACTCCTATACGGCACTATTAAACTGCGTAACAGCGGGTATGGGGGTTGGTTTTGTGCCAGAAAAATTATTGACTGTATATCCATTTAAAGAAGGTATTAAAACACACCCTTTACCAACAATGATAGGCTCTACAACGACTAACTTAATTTGGCGTAAGGACTCAGTGAAATCAAGTATGGAAGCATTTAAGAGCACATTAATAGCAACATCAAATATCTAGTTTAACACTAAGTTTCAGTTGCTTATAAGCATCCGACCAGCCACTTAAACATGATAAATTATTTGATTACTTTATACTGCAATGAAATACTGTATTTTTCATACTTCAACAAGGACAATCAATGAGCCTGCTGCTTATATCTTTACTTATCATTATCTGCCTATTATTACGTTTTTTTAACTTTCATCGCACCAAATCAATCGTATTATGCTGCATAATTTTACTTACAGCACTTATCAGTATCGGGGTCGTCCCTAAATATTTATTGGATAAATTACAGCAAGATTATGTAGCGAAACCCCCGATTCATTGGCAGGAAAATAACGCTATTATCTTACTTGGCGCAGGTCTAGAAAAGGTTGGCAATAATATTGAGCCGCCTTTCCATTCTTTTGGGCGGATCTACGAAACGGCAAGACTTTACAATGAATGTGTTGACAGTGCTCAACAATGTAAAATAATTGTAAGTGGTGGTGATACTAAAAATCTAGGTGATACAGAAGCCGCCGTTTATAAAGAACGCTTAGTTTCTATTGGTATTAATGCCGTTGATATAATCACCGAACCAAACAGTCTTAACACATGGCAGAATGCACAATTCACCAGTGAAATACTCAGCAAAGGCGATTTCGACTACAGCGTTTTAGTCTCATCTGGATTACACATCAAACGTAGTCAATTGTATTTTGAACATTTTGGTGTACGTGCAACCCCAATCAGAGCCGATTATATGTCAGCAAACATATCATTCATCCCACTTGGGTATAACTTTGCACTGACTGATTTTGCATTACACGAATGGATTGGGTTTTGGCGATATGATATCTACAACATGATTGGCGCAAACCAAAAGCGCACTAATGCGGGTGACGCCTAGCTCGTAGTCTAACGTTAAAGTAGAAACTTAGCACAAAAGTAATAACGAAGGTAACGAGTAAAAATTAAATGATGCGAGTTACCTTCGTATATTGATTATATTAACTATCGACAAGAGGACGTGTTGGAATTTTTAACTCAGTCCAAACATGGTGAGCGAAACCCGCACCCGCTTCTTGATACATGTTATAAACAGGATTAACGCCAAGCGCTCTCAGCTCATCTTCATCACTCTTAAAATGTGCAAGCGCAGCAACTTGGAAACTACAACGATCCATTTTATGTAACTGCTCTGCAGCATAATGATTACCATGATGGTCAGGCATGGCCAATAACACCAGCTTGATGTTGTCAGTCATTTCCAGCTTATTCCAAAAATCAGTATCAAGCGCATCGGCAGTGATCACGCGTCGACCAAGTTCACAATGATCTAAGGTCTTTTGGTTATTATAATCAAGACCCAATACCTTATCACCATATTGAGATTTCAATTCATCATACGCACCAGCACCAATTCGGCCCATACCCATCACTAATATTTCGGCATCGCCAAGCGAAACAGGACGATCATCAATGTGTAAATTCGAGGCTTGGAAACGCGCTAATTTATCCGTAAAGCGGTTATAAATATCATCCGCATATTTATTAAGTAACGAAGCAATAACAAAACTGATTGATACTGCAAGTGCAGTAATAATCAACCAGTCTTGTGATAACCAACCTTTATAAGTCGCCAACGCAGCCACAATCAAACCAAACTCACTGTAATTTGCCAACGAAAACGCCGCAAATAATGACGTACGAGCGCGTAGTTTAAATTTCGCTAACGTAAGGAAATATAAGGCTATTTTACCAAACAGTAAGACAGCTAAAATCCCCGCCACGAACAAGTGGTCAATAGTTGGCAGCCCACCTAAACCAATACTGAGAAAGAAACAAACAAGCAGCATCTCTTTCATGTTAAACAAAGATTTTGCCATCTGTTTCGCACTGGCGTGACCTGCTAATAACATACCGGCAATCAAGGCCCCCAAATCAGCTTTCATACCTACCGATTCAAACAACCCAGCGCCAAGCACAAGCGAAAGGAAAATACCGTACAAAACCAAGAGTTCACCGTGACCGACTCTGTCTAATAATTTAAACAATAATGGCCTAATTAACGGTAATGCTAATAAAATAACAGCAAATAACGACGGGATCTTACCGACTGAGACTGTTAAAAATACCACGGCAAAGATATCTTGCATGATCAGAATACCAATCGCGATACGGCCATATAACGAGTTTGTTTCACTCTTTTCTTCTAGGATTTTCACTGCAAATACAGTACTTGAGAAACTTAATGCAAAAGCGACAAGCATTAGTGAAAAGCTATCTAGGTTAGTAAAAAAAGTTAACCCTATTTGTTTTAAGATAAATAAAACGACTGCATAAAAAGCAATACTGGCAAAAATATGTACACTTGCCCCACCCCATACTTCGGCTTTAAACAAAGTACGTATATCTAACTTTAAACCAATCGAGAACAAGAGCAAGGTAACACCGAGATCTGCAAATGTTTGCAAACCTTGAGTCGCTTCAAAACCGTAAAAATTAAGCGCAAAACCCGCCAATAGGAAACCGACCATAGGTGGTAATCCCGCTAGATTAACAAGCATACCAAAACTAAATGCAGTGGCGATAAAAAGTAAAAGAGTAGTATCCATTAACGAGACCTATATAAGGTGGACGAAACGCCCATACTCTCGAATGATAACCGTGAGCATGATTAGCGATAATATTTATTGGTTGAATTAAAGCAGTAAATTAGTTTGCTAATTTTAAGATAATTAGTGACATAGAACAATCTCTTTATACTACTTAGGTATTAAATTTATATTACATATAACTCATTTTCATACCTGATCAATTAAATCAATATAACACAGATCGAATATAACAATTGACACATATAACAGATTGTACATATACTTATCGCATAATAAAAAATATATGTGAGTAAATAATATGGAACCGACACAACTTTTTAAAATTCTTTCTGACGAAACCCGTCTAAGAATATTAATGCTAATTGATATTGAAAAAGAGCTTTGTGTATGTGAATTAATATCAGCCGTGACAGCAAGTCAGCCAAGTATTTCTCGTAATTTATCTCAACTCCGTAAGTCTGGTTTATTAGTTGATAGAAAGTATAAACAATGGGTGTTCTATGCCATTAACCCAGAATTACCGGAATGGCAAAAAGTAATTATAGATCTAAGTTCACAACAAAATAGCAGCTTAATTACTGCTGATATACAACGACTAAACGACATGGGTAAACGCCCAGAAAGAACACAACAACACTGCGAGTAGTAACGAACATGGGTATATTTGAACGATATTTATCAGTATGGGTAGCACTTGCTATCACCGCAGGTGTGATTTTAGGCGCTTGGCAACCAGACGTTTTTCAGTTAATTGCAGGTTTAGAAATTGCACATGTTAACTTAGTTGTCGCCATCTTTATCTGGATAATGATTTATCCAATGATGGTACAAATTGATTTTTCTGCTATTAAAGATGTCGGTAAAAACCCAAAGGGATTGTTCCTCACCGTATTCATTAATTGGATCATTAAACCTTTTACAATGGCTGCTTTTGCCTGGTTATTTTTTAAAGTATTTTTCGCTGACATGGTCGACGCCAGCTCTGCACAAGAATATATCGCGGGGATGATCTTACTCGGGGTGGCGCCTTGTACTGCAATGGTATTTGTTTGGTCACAACTCACCAAAGGTGATGCAAATTACACCTTAGTGCAAGTCTCCGTGAACGACATTATTATGGTCTTTGCATTTGCCCCTATCGCAGCATTTTTACTGGAAGTCAGTGATATCAATGTCCCTTGGGAAACCTTGCTGTTATCTGTTTTTCTCTATGTTGTTCTGCCCTTAATTGCCGGTATCCTAACACGTAAAAAATTAGATAAATCAACAGACAAAGAAGCGATTCGGCATACACTGGCAAAGCTAAAACCTTGGTCTATCTTAGGCCTACTCGCCACCGTTACCTTATTATTTGGCTTTCAGGCTAATACCTTACTCAACGATCCCAAAACCATTGTTCTCATCGCGATTCCACTGGCATTGCAGACATACATGATCTTTGCGATTACTTTTTTTGCCGCAAAACGCCTTAAACTACCGCATAACATAGCAGGTCCAGCTTGCTTAATTGGTACCTCCAATTTCTTTGAACTCGCTGTCGCCGTTGCTATTTCGTTATTTGGTCTACATTCAGGAGCGGCACTTGCCACTGTAGTTGGTGTACTCGTCGAAGTCCCGATTATGCTATCGCTCGTCGCCATTATTAATCGTAGTCAAAACAGCTTTAACAATTCAAAATCTGAATTATTAAGCTAAATAAGGCAATCATAAAATTATATATAAACATAAATTAAAATAATCTGTATTTTGGAGAATAAAATGACTATTAAAATCGGTATCAATGGATTTGGCCGTATGGGTCGCCTGGCAATGCGTGCAGCCTTTAATTGGGATGATATTGAAATTGTGCAAATTAATGATCCTGCTGGTAATGCAGAAACACTGGCACACTTACTTAATTTTGACTCGATTCATGGCCGTTGGGAGCATCAAGCTGAACATCTTGGCGATAAAATGATCATCGCTGACCGTTTTATTCCTTGTACACGCAATACCGCCATTACCGATACCGACTGGTCACAGTGTGACGTGGTACTGGAAGCATCGGGAAAAATGAAAACATCAACCCTACTGCAAGGTTATTTAGACCAAGGTGTTAAGCGCGTGGTTGTAACTGCGCCAGTAAAAGAAGAAGGGGTGTTAAACGTGGTGATGGGTGTAAATGACGATCTTTATAACAAAGACCTTCATCCTATTGTTACCGCAGCGTCTTGTACCACCAACTGCCTCGCGCCAGTAGTTAAAGTATTAAAAGAAAAATTGGGCATTAAACATGGTTCAATGACCACGATCCACAATATCACCAATACACAAACTATTCTGGATGCACCGCATGCTGATTTACGTCGTGCCCGTGCTTGTGGTACATCATTGATACCGACAACGACGGGATCTGCAACGGCAATTACCAATATATTCCCAGAATTAGCTGGTAAGTTAAACGGTCATGCTATCCGAGTGCCACTCGCAAATGCATCACTCACCGATTGTGTTTTTGAAGTTGAGCGTGAAACAACAGCAGAAGAAGTTAACAGTTACTTCAAGCAAGCGGCAGAAAACGAACTAAAAGACATCCTTGGTTATGAAGAGCGTCCATTAGTATCTGTTGATTATAAAACCGATCCGCGTTCGAGCATCATTGATGCCTTATCAACTATGGTTGTTAATGGTACACAAGTGAAAATTTATGCTTGGTATGACAATGAATGGGGCTATGCAAATCGCGCCGCAGAGTTAGCACGCATGGTAGGTCGCTTAGACAAATGATAAAAGCGTTAGCGGGTATTTCCCCACAAATAAAACAATATCTCATTATTACCGGTAATTATTGGGCTTTTACCCTAACCGATGGTGCATTACGCATGTTGGTTGTACTGTATTTCCACCAGCTGGGTTACAGCCCGATTAATATCGCCATGTTGTTTGTGTTTTATGAAGTGTTTGGTGTCATCACTAATTTAATTGGTGGTTGGCTAGGTGCACGATTGGGGTTAAATAAAACAATGAACATTGGTTTGGGGATGCAAATTGTCGCCTTGATGATGTTAACCGTACCCGCTGACATGCTGACTGTTGTTTATGTGATGGTTGCACAAGCCTTATCCGGCATTGCTAAAGATCTGAATAAAATGAGTGCTAAAAGTGCCATTAAGTTGCTGGTTCCAAAAGGCAATGACGATAGCGGTAGTAATAAACTGTATCACTGGGTTGCCGTTTTAACAGGTTCTAAGAATGCGTTAAAAGGGGTTGGTTTTTTCTTAGGTGGTGTCCTATTAACTACGCTTGGTTTCCAAGGTGCAATTCAGCTTATGGCAGCAATGCTATCTGTGGTCTGGTTCTGGAGTTTAATCAGTTTAAAAGCTGAACTTGGTAAAGCAAAAAACAAACCTAAGTTTACGGAAATTTTTTCTAAGAGTAGCTCGATAAACTTGCTCTCAGCTGCACGGTTATTTTTATTCGGAGCGCGTGACGTTTGGTTTGTAGTTGCACTCCCGGTATTTTTAGCAACAAGCTTTAATTGGGATCATTGGTGGGTTGGCAGCTTTATGGCAAGTTGGGTTATCGGTTATGGCATGGTGCAGTCAATCGCTCCGCAATTCACCGGTAAATCACCATCACCAAGATCAGCTGCACGATGGGCTAGTTATTTAGCCACTATTCCAGTATTGATTGCGATTGCGCTGCATTATCAATTCTATGTGCAATTCTCGATTATCGTCGGCTTATTAATCTTTGGAGGCTTGTTTGCCATAAACTCATCATTACACAGTTATTTAATTGTGAGTTTAGCCAGCAGTGATGGCGTGTCTATGGATGTTGGCTTTTACTACATGGCGAACGCGATGGGACGATTGATCGGCACCGTATTGTCAGGCTGGGTATTTCAAGTTTACGGCTTGGAAATGTGCTTGTGGATTTCCGCGCTATTTATCTCCCTCTCAGCCATTATTGCATTAAAGCTAAAAGACTCACCGACAAGCTAAACCGCAAAATAACTTGGTAATAGTTTACGCTATTACCAAGTTTTGATACACCTACTGATTAATCCCCCAGTAAATATAATCTCGTCACAAAACAAACCCCACTGACTTGAAGTTACCCACAAATAGTTGAAAATGGACAGGTTGACACCTTTCATGTGCAACCTTTACATATAGAGTCCTACACTCCCAATTAAACCCACACATCCAGGACGGAGCAATAAACAGCTATGATTATCTTTTTTATCTGCATAACACTATTAATATTAGGGTATAAATTTTATAGCCCCTTTGTTGAAAAGCAAGTTGGTATTGACCCTACCGCGCAAACACCACAAGTCAGATTTGAAGAAGGCATCGACTACGTTGCAATTCATCCTGTTAAAGCCTTCCTTATTCAATTTTTAAACATTGCTGGTGTTGGCCCTATTTTTGGCCCGATCCTTGGTGCGCTTTATGGTCCAATAGCTCTTGTTTGGATCGTCCTAGGTAATATTTTAGGTGGTGCAGTACACGATTACTTCTCGGGTGTATTAAGTATTAAAGAAGACGGTAAAAGTTTACCTGAAATTGCAGGGCACTATTACAACGTCTTCTTTAAAGCAGTCATGCTGGTATTCACAGCTATGCTACTGTTTTTTGTCGGTGTGGTATTCATCATGAGTCCTGCGGGCCTATTAAGTAACTTAAGTTATTTTGAAGGTACCTTCTTAGCTGGCAATACATTTTGGGTGTTAGTCATTTTGGGCTATTACCTACTTGCCACCTTGCTACCTATTGATAAGATCATCACTAAATTTTATCCTATTTTTGGATTATTAATGATTGTAATGACCTCACTTATCGCGATTTCATTACTTTTTAATGCTCCGCATTTACCTGTCGTAGGTGATTTTTTTGGTTACTTCGATGCCGATCATTACAGCCATGATTTCTTGGAACCAAACGCCGATGGCCTGCCAGTGTGGCCATTATTATTCATGACCATCACTTGTGGCGCAATCAGCGGTTTTCATTCTACCCAAGCACCTATTATTGCCCGCTGTTTAACCAATGAAAAATATGTTCGTCCCGTTTATTATGGCGCGATGATGTGTGAAGGAATTGTCGGTTGTGTATGGGCATTAGCAGGTATTGCCGCATTTCCTGAAGGTTACTCTGAACTTAAAGCATTGCTTGATCAAGGAGGTCCAGGTCTAGTGGTTAACCATGTAGCAAACAGTTATCTTGGTGCACTCGGTGGTATTATGGCTATTATAGCAGTTGCCGTATTCCCTATTACGTCAGGTGATACAGCCTTCCGTTCATTACGTTTAACGTTAGTTGATGCGTTTAATATCCCGCAAAACTTACGTAATCGTTTATTACTGGCAGTGCCAATTTTGATTATCGCTTATTTCATGACTAAGTTAGACTTTTCATTAATCTGGCGTTATTTCGCATTTTCAAACATGCTACTTTCTACCAGTGTATTATGGCTAGCAACTAAATTTTTATTTGAACGCGGAACTTTCCATTGGGTTGCTAGTTTGCCTGCTGTTATTGGTACCAGTGTTACCGCATCTTATATTATGACTGCTGGAATTGGTTTCAATATGCCGGTTGAATACAGTAAACCGATTGGTGTGGTTGTTGGTGTCGTCACGTTTATATTACTCATCGTGGCACATAATAAACGACCGAAGACTTTAATTACTTAATTATGACAAAACAGATTGCAGCCATTGTTCAAGCATGCAACTACCGTCAGTACTATTCTTACTTAGTCCAAGTACAAATAAAGCACAAGGCTGAATAATTAATTCAGCCTTGTGCTTCTGTGGAATCTGAAACTAATCCACACGTTCATCTGAAACAACTTTTCCATCTTTGATATTGATAATCCGTTTGGTACGCTGAGCCAAAGCGTTATCATGAGTAACGATAATCAAGGTTCGACCTTCTCTGTGCAATTCATTAAACAAAGCTTCAATTTCGGCACCTGATTTAGAATCCAACGCTCCAGTCGGTTCATCCGCCAAGATAATTTGCGGATCATTAACCAATGCGCGCGCAATCGCAACCCGCTGCTTTTGCCCCCCAGAAAGTTGATTAGGCTTGTGGTGCATGCGATCCCCCAAACCAACTCGTTCAAGTAATGCAGCCGCCTTTTTCCTTCTTTCTGCTGCTTTTACACCTCGGTATACTAAAGGTAGAGCGACATTTTCCAATGCACTCGCATATTCCAATAAATTAAAACTTTGAAAAACAAATCCAATATTCAAATTGCGAATTTTTGCTAACTGATTACCGCTTAATGCGGACACATCTTGGCTATTCAAATAATATTCACCCAAGGTTGGCTTATCTAAACAGCCGAGCATATTCATTAATGTTGATTTACCAGAACCCGAGGGCCCTAATATAGAAAGAAACTCACCTTTATTTATCGTCAAAGAAACACTGTCTAAAGCACGAACTTCTTCATCACCACTTTTATAATGCTTACTGATACCACTTAGAACAACGAGATTTTCAGCCGTAGATATCATATTGTTATCACTATTATTCACTTTGTAACGCCTCTAAAGGTGTAATACTGGCAGCCCTATTTGCAGGAAACCAAGCCGCCGCGACTCCGACTAGACTTAGGGCAAGAATAACCAAGCCGATAATAGAAAAAGAGAGTTCAGGTGTTGGTTTTCCGAGTTCTTCATACAAACGATTTCCCGAAATAGGTAACGCCTGAATCGAATTTATCAAGCCAAAAGTCAGTCCTAATCCGAGTCCCCCTCCAATTGCCATAGTAAAAAGAGACTGAGTCAGATAATGAAGTCTGATCGTTGCAGGACTTGCTCCTACAGCCATTCTTAAGCCAATGTCACGCGTAGCCCGCTTAACCGTTGCATACATCACATTAGCGATCCCAATACCCGCAACACCTAAGGTAACAAACCCGATAATACCTAAAAAACTTTGTAAACCGATTAAGAAACGACGCATCGTTTTTTGCCTCAACAGCATATCTTGGGCCTGAACCAACTGCTTGTCCTCGATACTTGCACCGTACTTTCTCGCAATTACTTGTTTCACAGTGGCCGCAACTTGCTTTCGGTTCACTTGTTTAACAGGCTCAATATTGAGCGCAGAAATAGCGCTGTTTTGATGAAAGCGCTGCCAAGTGGAAAACGGTACAAAGATCGACTCATTCAATGGAATACCTTGCTCTACATTTGCGCTGCTACTTTTTATCAACCCGATAACGATGAACTCTTCACTCCCTACCTTGACTTTTTTCCCCACGGGGTCAACATTTAAAGTAGGTGTGTTAATCCAATCAAACCTATCCGATTGATTAAATAGAGAAATCGCGGCACTTTCACCCATGACAATGACCTTACGCTGTTCCTTCATATCCATAGGATTAAACCAGCGTCCTCCAGCTCTAATTTTCAAACCAGTCATCGTTTGGTATCCAGGATAAACACCAAGCGGCGTTTGCCATGTTCGACGATTCTCAAACGTCACACGTTCATCCCATTTTGCACTTGGTTGGACATTTTTGACACCCGGCAGTACTTTAATCACATTAAGATCTTCACTCTTTAATTTAAGCTGTTTACCAATATAAAAATTACCCACATTTTTAGTCGCGTAGCCGCCTGTCAAATAAATAAGTTTGCCATTGCCACTTTCAGAACTTCGAATAAGTCCTTGCCGTAAACCTTCACCAGAAGCTAACATAATAGCAATACATAACGTTGCCCACGCAACGGCTAAAATGGTTAAACTAAGGCGTAATTTTTCAGCTGCCATCTCCTGAAAAATTTGTCTTATTGGGAGTAACATTTTCAAGCCCTCGCATTCAAAGCAATAACAGGAATAAGGTTTGAAGCACGTCTAGCTGGAAAATAAGAAGCAAAAAGAGCAAGTACGGTAATGACACCTAGCGACATCCAAACAGCCTCAAGCGTTATCATTGGAAAACCAAGCCACTCAGGCATGCCAATATAATTCAATAACGCAACAATGGCATAAGAAGAGATAATGCCGATCACCGTACCACAAGCCACTAAAATCACACCTTCAGCTAAAAATTGACCAAGGATATTATTTGGTGTCGCTCCAATCGCTAAACGAACGCCTATTTCACGCGTGCGCTCAGTAACAGACAAAAACATAATATTGGCCACGCCAAGTGCACCAACGGCTAAAGTCATTGCGCCACTTGCACCAAGAAATAACTGAATGCCACGTAACAGTGTTTTAAAGAAAATAGCTTCTCTTCCTAAATCGGGCATATATATTGAGTCTTTATCGCTGGGATCAAAATGTTGCTGCTTGGCAAAAAATGATAACAAACTCTTCCGTAGCATCACGCCAGAAATAGCGTTAGCAGGCGACACTAATAACATCGTTGGCTTACTTTTCCATAAATCATTAAACGTTGAACTCGGGATCATAGCTTGGCTTTCTGCATTATTGAATGAAATACCACTTTCATTTTTTTCTGTCACACCAATAACAACAAAAGGAATACCGTTAACGTTCAATGTCCCGCCAACGTTTAGATTACCAATATCAGCCAACTGCCAACCAACCACGGCAACACGGTTGTGATTATCTAAATCGTTACGGTTGATTTTCCGCGATTTTTTTACTAATTTCTGGTTTTGTAACTCAAAGAATTGATTGTCAATTCCCCTCACGTATCCAGGTAAAGATCGTCCCCGGCTATCAGTAACCCTTGCATCCCATTTCCCATAAACGACTGAAATATCGCGAACGCCTGATTGCCTCGATATTTCACGCATGTCACTTTCAGAAGGCGACACATTCCTTCTGACAGGTAATCCTTGCCAAGCCTTGGTCGTCTGACCCGGAAATGCCATTTGAGTATCACTCATTAATAACGCAAAAGATTTGGTATTCGTTTGATAAAAACCTTCACCTAACGCAACCAGTACTAATACCGAGATAACCCCCCATACAATGGCAATAACGGCTAATAAACTACGTAGACGATGAGCAAGTAAAGTTTGAATCGTTTGAGACAATAACCCGGTCATGATTGCAGAGCCTGTGAGATCATGGTGATAGTATTGTCATCCAGCTTCCCTACAGACTTAAGCAAAGAAATACGGTGTTGCCAGTATTGATAAAATAAAGATTGAAGCGCATTCTTACTACCAAATAGACGGTTATGAGCATCGATAACATCCGATGCTTCAGCCATGCCCGCGTCATAAACAATTTGCTTATTTTTTAATAATCGCTGCCGAGACTCTACTTGTTGTTGGGCAATCTCAACACGTTCCCAATCAACCGATAACTGAGTATATCGATTTGAAATAGTACTCTTAATACGTATTTGAACCGCTCGCACCTCTTCTTTGGCTCGCAGTACCCGTAACTTAGCTCGGTCAACATTAGCACTAGTAGCGCCATTTAAGTCCAAAGGCGCCCTAAGGTTTAGGCTAGCATTAAACTCATCATTAGTTTTATCACCATCGCTATAACCTACAGACCCTGTTAACGTGGGGTAATAACTCGATTTCGCCTGATCTTTTCCAAATTCAACCACGCGAACATTCTGTTTGGCCGCAAGCAGTTCAGGGCTGTTATCATTAGCAAGCTTTAACCAAGCTGTTTCGCTGTTTACAATCAACTTAGGAGGGGTCAGATTAGTCGTATCAATTTCATAAACGACATCCGGTGTAATATTAATTAAAGCAATTAATACCGCTTTTTTATCAGCAACTTTAGATTGATTTGCTAAGATTTCTGCTCGTTCATCAACATGGTTTGCTCGCATGTCTTCAAGCTCTGTTGAATGAATTTTACCCGCTTTATAACGCAGCTCTGTAATGTGCAGCATCTTCGTTCCTTCATCGAACTTTTGCTGCGCTAAACGCAAATCACCTTGAGACTGAGCAAGCGCTAAATAAGCATTAATAAGACGTTCGGCCAGATCATTATGACTCTGTTTAAATTTTAATTTAGAAGCAAGATACTCGGCCTCAGATTGGTCCAATACCGCCCACTTGCTGCTATCCCAAATCGTTTGAGTGAGGCTCATACCATAACGATTCGTATTACTGCTGCTATCATTCCAATTACTGCTTGCTGTTATTTCTGCGCTCGGTAGTAATGCACTTCGACTCGTTCTTATTCCAGTTTCACTGATTTGCTCGTCCAATTGAGATTGCTGATAAATTGGATCGTAATACTTTGCAGCATTCCATGCATCCTCAATTGTTAGCGCAAAACTGGATGAGCTAAAACTAGCCATAATAAGTCCGAAAATTGAGTTATAACAACGAAATCGAACAGACATTTTGTTATTCATTTGACGCTCCCATCATCATACTAATATCGATAATAGCCTCACCATTTTCTAAACCAGAAAGCACCTCAACTATAATGCCATCAGACAAGCCGAGTTTAACTTCACGTGCTGAATATCCAGATTCTGATTCATCAGGGATCCATACTTCTGGTATTTCACCATTAAAATTTAAAACCCGCTCAGGAATAGTAACAACATCAGAAACCTGTTTAAGGATGATTTTCGCTGTCGCAGAAAATCCCGAACGAATCGTTATATCTTGCGGAAACTGGATGTTACCAACTTCAACTTGAAAGCCATTGTCAAAGCTTTGGTTACTATCCTTAGTCGTTGAATTTAGCATCTCAGATTGCACAGCTACTTTGCTTAACATTCCTTTCATAACCACTCCAGGGTAAGGTGCTAATATAACGTTAACTGGAGTGCCGACTTTCAACTGTGCGGCGTCATGTTCACTCACGCTACCTTTGAAAATCATATCTTTCATATCCGCAACTGACATCATTTCTGTTGCTGCTTGACTTGATTCTGTTGACGTAATAGGTTCACCAATCTCAACCTTTAAGTTCAAAATCGTCCCATTAATTGGCGCTGTAATGGTAGAAGTCAGCTTTGACTCACCAACTGACGATTCACCGCTGCGGATAAGATCAAAATTTTGTTTCTTTTGCTGAACATCTGCTTGGCTCGACTTCACATCAGATCGAGCTTGAATGTACTCTCCATAGTTCTTCGGAATAATATTTTTCGATACAAGCTGTTTTAAATTATCTAATTTTTGTAGTGCCGACTCTAGCATTGCTTCGCTTCGCATTAACTCGGTATTGGCCAATGTTAATGCTGCCGGAGTCGGATTTGGCCGGACTTTAATAAGTGGCGTACCCACAGTAACGTAATCCCCCACTTGATGGTAAATCTCACCAACAATACCGTCTATTTGTGATTTAATAGAGATTGAATGTGCAGGGACAATTTGACCGACTGCAACAGCTTGTTTTTCAATCGTTCCTAATGAAGCAGTAATAGAGGGCAACTCGTCATTTTTATTCAATGATTGAGTCGTATTGTAATAAATGGCTCCCATCACCGATGCTGTGAATAAAGCCATGAAGACCCAGCGTTTTTTCATAATATGTTCCATGTACAATAGAGATGAATGATGCGCAATGAACATATGACTACAAGCCGTTATTTATGTTCAATAAGCATGATACATAATTTACAAAATACACATGTTGATTTGTTTCGTATAACGTGGAAGATTAACGGACATGAATAGGGGGATTATTGATTATTCAGATATACTCTCTTGAATATAACGACCGATATACTCAGCACCAGATAAAATGATAGAAAAGTGAGTGTCATCTTTAAGTATCTTTATTTCATTATCAACTTGAGTTGAGTTTTCATTAGCAAATTTAGTTACTTTTTGGGCATCAAATGCTTCATCACGTTCACCAATCCACAAACCAAAACGAGTGAGATTAGCGATCTGTGTATCAGGTTCACTAGGCGTTAGCGCATTCGACATGTTAACAGTGTTAAACGTGACAATCTCAGGGTTATTCTTTAACACTTGTTCAGGAAAATTAAACATGACAGCTTTATCATGCCCCGCCAACAGCCCAAAGGATACTGAATTAAGGATAAACTTCAGGGTATTTACGTCGGAGAATTCTACACGATTATTTGCATCATCATGATTAGTTTCTGATTTATAACCAAAATAAGGCGCTAAAAAAACATAACCATCAATATCTTCACGCTGCGACCAATTAGAATAATTTAATGCCAAACCGGCGCCGCTAGAGTGTCCACCAACATATATAAGCTGTTGAGGATACCGACGTCGTGCTTGCTGAATAATCGTATTAATATCAGCCCAAACTTGTTCTTTGTTTGGAGCATCACCACGCGCACCTTCAGAACTACCATGCCCCCTAATATCGGGCATATATACCGCAATATTAAAGTTATCACGTAGGCCAATACCAAGATAATTATAAGAAAGTCCACTATGCGCGCCACCACCATGAAAAAATATTAATACCGCGTTAGCGTTAGTCGGAAAGTAAGGTCGATAAGCTAAAAAAATGTTATCTGTTGATTTAATATAATGTAATGACGCAAGCGGTTTTTTATCTGCCGCTTTCAAGGCTGAAAGTGAAAAGAAATCACTTGCGACACTTGATGTAGGCCAGACAATGGCTATAGCGAGCAGACATACTTTGAGTAACACGTTCAAACGGCTGTACCATGCACCACTTGAAAATGCTCTAATACCAGCATCATATCTTCATCTATTTCAATATCAGCAGTAACACACTCATTAGAAAAGAAATCCCAATGCGCTGCACGCCACCAATCGAGGCTACGATCACCTTCCCCTTCAGCACAGGCAAATTCAGCCGTCACATCCGAATATTTACATTCACTTACCGCCATAATCTCAACAATAGAGGTAGGTTCACCATCCCAATCCGTGACAACCAACAAGTGCCCAGCTTTTGGCATAGGTTCAATCCCAGATTCATACCAGTGTTTCATACTACAACTCGCTGTTTTAATCCCCTTACTGATTAAGTCTGCGCAACGGTTGGCATTAGTTTCATCATTACAAAAATAATCGGCACTAAATGAAGTATAACGCTGGCGCTCTCTCTCTGTCAGAGTTGCTAAATATTCATTAAGAAAAGTTTTTGTTTTTTGTTCCATGCCAACCTCACTAAACTACATTATTTTTGTATATCATCAATAACTTAACCCGTTATCTATTCAACATAATATTAAAACGACCTAATTGAGTGTATTGAACTTTATAACTCGAAACAAGTATTAAGTTCACAGTTATTCAAATTGCATTTACCGATATAACTGACTACTTTATTTTCGATTAACAGTAGATTTAAACTGTACGTGTGCTTATTAATACTTTACTGCTAAGGTTTAAATATTGGGGATCTTAATTGTTTATTCTAAAATATAACTCTATCGTCATTATCTATTCACCAATACTTGAGCTGAGAATATGATTATTGATTTTGGATTGAAAAGTTTAGTACATGTAAATAGATACCTGCGCCTTGGTGATACGATCCATCTACCAAAATCGTTAGCAACAGTAACCACGGTTAATAGAGATGAAGAAGTCGAACCAACAACAGTCGGAATGACACAAGATGGCGTAGACTCTATTTGGCAATCGGTTGAAGAGATTTATAAGACCGCGACACACCCGGCTATTTCACTGTGTTTCCGCCGCCAGGGAAAAATCATTTTAAGTCGCTCCATAGGTTATGCAAATGGGCATAAACCAAATAAAAAAGCAGATAAAAACGCACGACTCATGCAACCTGAAATACCCATTTGTTATTTTTCAGGTTCGAAAGCGGTTACAGCTTTCTTAATTCATTTATTAAACGAAGATAAACTTATCGATTTACATGATACCGTTAGCTCTCACTTACCTGAATTTGGTCTGCACGGTAAACAAGATATCAGTATCCATCAAGTTTTATCGCATCGCAGTGGCATGTCGACGCTGCCCAGTTCACTTGGTATTAATTCACTTTCAGATAATGATGAAGTTTGGCAACAACTTTGTGCGAAAGAACTACCCGAAAATCAGGCTGGTAAACTCGCCTACCATGCACTGAGTGGTGGTTATATTTTAGAGCGTATCATTAACAAAGTAACAGGCATGAGCATACAAGAGTTTCTTGATTTAAGAGTTCGTAAGCCGATGAATATGAAATACTTTAGTTATGGGATAAGTAAATCTAAAGCATTACATTTAGCCGACAACTATGCCACTGGAATAAAAGCAATGTACCCCATTTCGTATTTTATTAAACGTGCGCTGGGAGGTTCATTTGACAGCATTGCTGAAGTAAGTAATACACCGATTTTTCAACAAGCGGTAATACCATCAGCTAACTTGATGGGGACAGCTGAAGAAATGGGACGTTTCTATCAAATGCTGTTAAATAATGGCGTTTGGGAAGGAAAACAGATCTGTAAGCCAATGACAGTAAGACGTCTCATACGCGAATACGGTTCATTAGAATTTGACCGAACCTTAATGGTGCCAATGCGTTACAGCGCAGGACTCATGCTGGGGGCAAACCCTGTCGGATTATGGGGTCAACATAGTGCCCAAGCATTTGGGCATATTGGTTTAATTAATAAATTGTTATGGGCGGACCCAGAGCGTGATATATCAGTTTCTTTGCTCAATACCGGTTTACCGCTAGTTGCCAACAACGTGCCTTCATTGGTCAACTTCATGACAAGTATTAATAAGCATTGTTCACGTTAAACTGGCTACTCAAGATCAATTTATACTCGATCGAAAAATAATTGCTGCAGCCGGATTACTTCACTAATTCGGCAATACTTTCACTTGCCCAACTTTCAAACTCCCAGTTTTTAATAAACGTATAATGCCCACCTTTTACTTGTCGATCAATACTCAGCCATTCAGATTGATGTAAATGACTAAGATGTATATATGAATATAATTACAATGCGTTATAATTAATCTTTTAAACATTACAGATTGTAATGTTAGCTCAACGGAGAAAAGGACATTTCATGCGTAAATTATTCATCGGTTTTGGCTTATTGCTAGTCAGTGCTTTTAGCCAAGCGACAGACCTTAACTGGCAAGCTGTTGAACAAAAAGCAAAAGGACAAACAGTCTATTTTTACGCATGGGGCGGCAGTCCAGAAATAAATAACTATTTACGTTGGGCTGATAAGCGCTTAAACAGTGAATACGGTGTACGCCTTAAGCACGTAAAAGTCGGTGATATTGCAGAGGCAATCACTCGTTTAGCGGCAGAAAAAACAGCGGGAAAGAACAATAATGGCAGTGTTGATATGGTTTGGGTTAACGGTGAGAACTTTAAATCAATGAAACGCTACGACCTTATTACCGATTCATTCGCAACGCAATTACCCAACTGGCGCTATGTTGATGAAACCTTACCTGTTGATAGTGATTTTTCTGAACCTACCTTAGGATTAGAAGCACCTTGGGGCGTAGGCCAACTCGTGTTTATTTACGATACAGAAACCCTAAAGAAGCCACCGACAAGCTTTAACGAACTGCTTGCTTACGCGATTAAGTATCCGAATAAAGTGAGCTATCCCAAACCACCCTCTTTTCACGGCACAAGTTTCTTAAAAGCCGCATTATTAGAATTAGCGAGTGATAATACCCCTTTATATAAACCGGTAGATAGCAAAACGTTTACGACAATATCTGCACCTTTATGGAATTATCTCGACAAACTTCATGCTGTCGCGTGGCATCAAGGTAGGTTATTTCCAGCCAGTGCTGCCGAAACGATTCAACTGCTAGATGATGGAGAGCTTAATATAGCCCTTTCATTTAACCCTAACGAAGCAACAACATCACAACAAAGCGGCAAGCTCAGCGAAACCACGGTTGCTTATGCAATGGAAGCAGGGGCATTATCTAACATTCATTTTCTATCTATCCCTTGGAATGCAAATGCAAAAGAAGGCGCATTAGTTACAATTAACTTCTTATTAAGCCCGGAAGCACAGTCTCGTAAAGGTGATTTAGCCATTTGGGGCGATCCAACAGTGTTAGCGCCACAACACATCACAGGATCAGCGCAAAAAACTAAATTGTTTAAATCAATTCCAGAACCACACCCAAGTTGGCAAACTGCGCTTGAAGCTGAATGGCAAAAACGCTACGGACACTAATTGAACGCTTTATTTAAATCAGTGAAAAAACAATCGGCGGCATCAATCACGTTTAAAATCATGGTTTTACTTACTGTCACCATCAGCTTTTTACCTTTATTACCCGGGCTTGTTGGATTAATTTTCGCCGCATTTGGTTATATCCCCGCGATAGATAAATATACATTATCGCTTGATGGTTTTGATGAGTTGCTCACTTGGCCAGGTTTGCATCAATCCATCGTGCTAACTTTATTCGTGAGTATTTCGAGCACGTTATTAGCTGCTATTTTTTGCTTTGCTATTTTACAATCCTGTTGGCATAGCCGATGGTGGAAACAAATAGAAACTCTACTAGCCCCTATCATGGCACTGCCACACGTCGCTTTTGCCGTTGGTTTTGTTTTCCTATTTACACCAAGCGGGTTTATCGCGCGTCTTTTTGGCGAACAAATTAACTGGCAATTGATTCATGACCAATATGGTTTTGGCTTGATTGCCGCTCTGACGCTCAAAGAGATCCCATTTTTGCTATTTATGAGTATTCCATTACTCAAACAATTGAACATTAATACCACCCTTATCACAGCACAAAGTCTAGGCTATAACAGTGCACAAGCATGGCAAAAAATTATCTTGCCACAATGGTTACCTAAGATCCGTTTCTCGCTATTTGCAGTAATGGCCTATAGTATTTCGGTCGTTGATGTGGCGCTAATTATCGGCCCGACTCAACCGCCCACGTTATCCGTACTGGTGTGGCAATGGCTAAATGATGCCGATCTTGCAACGTTGCCAAAAGCCTCTGCAGGGGCATTAGTATTACTGCTTATGTGTTTAACCAGCCTGCTTAGCATCCGCAGTGCAGAATGGTTCATCACCATAAAATGTAGAACTTGGCTGTCAAATGGTCGATTTTCTCTGCCAATTGGTGGTAAAAGTATTATCACGATTACTTATTTAATCCCCCTTGTAACCTTACCTATTTTACTTCTGTGGTCGTTTGCACAACGCTGGAGATTCCCAGATATAACACCATCACGTTGGTCACTGCGATTTTGGCAACAAGAGTGGGATTATTTATTAGATGTTATCGCTACCAGCATCACGATCGCGTTAGTTAGCGCTACAATCGCGTTAGTTTTTGCGATTATCGTGCACGAACACACCTCCAAAGCAGAGATGAATAAGCAATTTTTAAAGGTACCACGATTACTCATCGCAATTCCGATGCTGGCACCACAGTTATCACTGCTGTTTGGCATCCAAGTTGTCACCTTATACATCGCGAATCAGTATTATTATTTATGGGTCACTTGGGCACACATCTTCTTTGTTTTTCCTTATATTTTTCTTGCACTTGATGGCCCTTGGCGCAGTTATGATCAACGCTTAGATAAAGTAGCATTAAGTTTGGGCATGTCCCCTTTCAAAGTCTGGTGGAAGATTAAACGGCCATTATTATTGCCTGCGATCTGGATAGCTTGGGCTGTCGGAATCAGTGTTAGCCTTACACAATATTTACCAACCTTGATGTTAGGAGCTGGACGCATATCAACTTTAACAACTGAAGCGGTAACATTATCCAGCGGACAAGATCGCCGTATCAGTGCCATTTATGCGCTATTACAGTCCCTTGCTCCCTTTATATTTTATATCATCGCCATTATTGCTAGCCGTAAAACGGGTTCATTAGAACAGCAAACATCTACATCAACCAGTAGGATATCGACATCGAATGTCTCTGTCAGTCAACAATCTAACCATCCTTGATAATCGTAATCAGCCCTTATTCGCACCTGTATCTTTTACTGTTGCGCAAGGAGAGATATTCACATTAATGGGGCCTAGTGGCTGTGGAAAGTCCAGCTTATTAAGTGTGATTGCAGGGCATACATCTGCTGACTTTAGCTATCAAGGTGAGTGCTATTATCAGCAACAATTATTAAATAATTTACCTGCAGAAAAACGGAACATCGGCATACTATTCCAAGATGACTTATTATTTCCGCATCTGAACATTTGGGAAAATCTCGCTATCGCATTACCAAATAAAGTGAAAAAGGCACAGCGAAAACTAACAGCCCTTGAAACACTAACGCAGCTAAACTTATTAACGCTAGCCGACAAAACACCCATGCAAATATCAGGTGGCCAACGAGCACGTATTAGTATGATGCGCATGTTACTTGCCGAGCCTGCCGTTGTATTACTTGATGAACCATTTAGTAAGTTAGACAAATCATTACGTAGTGAATTTAGAAAATGGGTATTTACCCAAACTATCAGCAGACAACTGCCCGTATTAATGGTGACGCACGACGCTGACGATGTCCCTAACGGAAGTAAATGCCTACACTGGCCATGGAATAAGGAAAACAAAAATGCTTGATCGTTACGCTATTAAAATTATCCGTAGGCCTATTAACACAACAGCCAAACTCGTACATAAGACAGGCATAAAGGCCGATCAGGTGACCCTATTTGGTTTTATACTTGGGTTAATGAGTTTTCCAGCATTAGCGCTGCAAGAATATAATATCGCCTTGATGTTCATTATTTTGAATCGAGTGTTGGATGCGATTGATGGTGCTGTTGCTCGAATACAAGGTATTACTGATAGCGGTGGTTTCTTAGATATAACCTTGGACTTTTTGTTTTATTCACTCGTGCCGTTTGGCTTTGTCGTTGCCGACCCGAACGCCAACGCTGTCGCCGGTGCATTTTTAATCTTTGCTTTTATTGGCACAGGATCAAGCTTTTTAGCCTTTGCGATCATGGCTAGTAAACAGAACATTGAGAACCCTATTTATAAACACAAATCGCTGTACTACATGGGTGGGTTAACAGAAGGAACAGAAACAATTCTTTGCTTCATATTATTGTGCCTGTTCCCAGCTAGTTTTACCACCATTGCATATATTTTCGCGACACTATGTTGGATCACAACAGTTTCACGTATTTGGGCTGGTTATCAAACTCTAAAGTAGATTCATAATAAGTATCATTAGGGCTGAACCCTAGTCCAATTAATTACGGATAGATATCTTAAATATCAGCCACTATTTTTTGTAATAAACGTACGATCTCTTGCTGTTCTTCGCCTTCTAACGAACGGACTAAGTCAGCATTGATCGCAACTGGTATCGGCACTAAGTCCGTTTTTAAAGCCTTACCAGCCTCAGTCAAGTAAATACGAAAAGTACGACGACTATTTGGATCATCTCTACGCTCAACGAGTCCTAAAGCCACTAATTTATCCAATGTACGTGTTGTCGTTGAACTCTCAACTTTTGATTTTAAAGCAATGTCACGTTGTGTCACACCTTCTTCTTCCCATAAGCACATTAAAGTAGGCCATAGCGCTAATGATAATCCTCGTTTCTTTAATTCTGCATCAAAGTCTTTTGATGCTTTGTTAGCAACGACATTAAGCAACCAACCAAAGCTTTTTTGACGATCAAATTTATGTTCCATTCTGTACCTATACCAATTAAGAAAGCGCAACTATTGCTATGGTAACTAATACCGCAACAATAAGCACCAACAAGGCTTTTAAATTTGATTCAAAACGTACAGATAAAGCAACACATTTAGCTTGATATCCAGTAACCATCGCCAATACTAATGGCTTAGCACATAATTTATAACCAATAATAGCACCGACATGAATGAAGATTAATAGCGGTAATATATAGAACAATAAGTTATGAATAAACGAAAATACATCAAGTAACCAATCAGTTAGCCACAATACTGCCAATGGTAAGTTATCAGCAAAGCCAGCGAGTACTAGGCCAGAAATACATTGTAGTAATAAACAAAGTAACAGACTTATCACCATCCAACCACCAGCAGGATTATGACCAATACTCTCGCCTTTCAGGCCACGTAAATATTGCCATATTACTTTTGGTGATCGAACAAACTGTTTAAAACGGCTCGTCTCACTACCAATAATGCCCCATATCATTCGCCATATAATTAATGTGAGCAGCCCTAACCCTAACTGTATATGCGGCCCTTCGCCATTATAGCCAGTAATAATAAGCGCCATAAATAATACAGCTTGTAACCAATGATATAAACGTGTTGGTAAATCCCAAATCTTCATTTTTAAACCTCTCAATTAAATGCGACAACAACACTTTACATCAAAACAGTTGCGCCCACAACAATTGCAACGTAAGGTATATGATAAGTCCACAGAGACAAACTTAAATATTTAATCAGGAGTAAGACATGCAAGTATCTCAACAAATAAACAAATTCATAGCAGCACTATCTATTACATTAGGTTTGGCAAGTATGTCAGTGCAAGCATCTGAAAAGATGTCAGTAGCACAAGGTATACAAGACGTAGAGCAACGCCAAAATGCTTTCTCAGAAATTGATGAACAACAAGAACAAATAGAAGACCTGCTTGATGATAATAACAATAACTGGCAACAGCTCATCACACTAAGTACAGCACTAAACGCCAATTCATCCTCACTACAACATCTGTTTGTAGAAGGTAGTCAGCCAGGCAGTAAAGCGAAGGACAAAGTTTGGAAAGATAATGACAAATTTAAAGCCGCATTAGCAGAAATGAACAATCGCTTTATAAAAATCGACGGAGCGATCAAACAGCACGATAAGTACGCAGCTAAAGATGCACTAAAAGAGGCAAACAAGACTTGTCGTAACTGCCACCGCCAATACCGTTCACGCTGGTAAATTCAGATACAGCAATAGTCACTTTTATCACTCATTTAGGATATAACCATGAATACTAAAACACTAAAAAATATACATAAAACAGCGGCGATATTTGCACTTGTACTCATCACATCATTTCTTACAAGTACCATCATTGCTGATCTGTTAGCTACACCACAGCAGATTACATACGTTAAAAGTACCATACTCATGTTTATTCCTGCACTCATTTTAGCCATGATAGTCACCGGAACATCAGCAAAAAAACTATACCCAGGCGCAATGAAAAGCGTATTTAAGATCAAACAGACTAGGATGAAGGTTGCGGCCATCAATGGGGTGATCATTTTATTACCCGCGGCAATAATATTAGCAAGGTGGTCTGCATTAGGGCAATTCGATGGGTTATATTGGACAGTCCAAATTTTAGAAATAATCGCAGGGATGACGAACTTAACCATGATTGGATTAAATATTCGGGATGGGATTCGTTTAGGATATAAGGCAAAAAAACGCACTGCTCGCTAATGTGACAATAACGACTACAATGCGCCTCAAAGTGCTCATCGAAATGCTGAGTACTTCCTATATCACTTTAGAATATTGTATAAATTTGCTTTTAATCTAGTTTTTAACTTCGTTACTTACATCTTTCGCGATATCACGAGATGCGTGGCCAATCGACTTAGTGACATCTCTTGTTGCATGACCTATATCACGACCAACAGTCTTTAGTTCTGCGCAAGCAGTCAACCCAAGTGTAAATGTTAATACAGTTATTGTTACAGCTAATTTTTTCATTAAGATAAATCCATCAATCAAACACTAAATTAAAACATCTAATAAATTCTGTTAATTAGAATAATACAAGCTTACTATTTCAATAAATAAGGCGTGATAAACTCGCTCACTTCACGCTGACAGACTCCAATGTCAACGTCGGTTCCGGCATCAGTTAACACAGTAATGCCCTTACCACTGTTACGCGGATCAGGGTCAATAACAGCCACAACCACACGTTTTATATTACGACCAACAAGCGAATGAGCACAGGATGGTGTACGACCTACAAACGAACAAGGCTCTAAAGTAACATAAGCAGTTACCTCTTCCAGCGAATTGTTATATTGAGCGATAGCTTGTGCTTCAGCATGATGTTGACCAGGCGCTTGAGTAAAACCCTCGCTAACAATTCGATTATTTTTAACTAACACACAACCAACAGGTGGATTAGGTCGACAATGTGGTAACGCTAATTTAGAAAGTTCCAATGCACGAAGCATAAACTGTTCATCATTCAATAAATCCAAAACTTATCCTTACAACGTGACTTTTAGTCAGGCGACCCTGCTTCACGTCATACCATTACAATGCAATATTATACAGCGGCAGTGCGTAAACACTGATTAACCTTTGATGGTAATCGTTTTACCAGCAAAGATCGAATCGTGTACAAAATTCACGCAGTTTTTTGCTCGGCTAAGTCCGCAATTATTTTTTATAACGTATCCCACGATTTTTATTATCAGGCATTGTCTTAAAACGTCTGTGGAGCCACATCCATTGGTCCAGACCACGAAGTATGACTTTCTCTAAAGCCGAATTCATCACTCTCGCAGCACCTTTGGGATCACTACGTGGAAACTCACTGCTAATATCATCATCAATTTCGAGTGTGTAAATATCATCTTTACGAAAACTAGATACAGTGATCACCGCGCATTTACTGGCATCAACAAGTATGCTAGTAGCCGCTGTGGTAGCGGCATCTTTAACACCAAAGAATGGCACAAATACAGCATGCTCAAAACCATAATCTTGATCCGGTAAATACCATAAACGTCCCCCTTGTTTCAGTACTCGCAACATCCCTTTTACATTTTTACGATCAATCATTTTATTACCGTGATGTGTACGTCCCCAATGTTGAATGAAATTATAGGCTGGATTACTGTGCGGACGATAGACACCATAACCAGGCGCAAATAAAGTAAACGCCCGTGCTGTTATCTCTAAATTCAAAGCGTGCACACCAACAACGAGTACCCCCCGGCCAGCTTTATCAAGAGCGAGTACTTCATCATAATTTTTAATCACTAAATGTTTTTTGAATCGCCAATTAGGCCAAAACCATGCAATACCCATTTCAATAATAGCTAAGCCAGTATTCTTAATATTTTCTTCACTGAGGTTTTTACGCTCAACATCCGTCATATTAGGAAAAGCGAGCTGGAGGTTACGCTGTACAATCGTAACACGGCTTTTTGCTAATTTAATAACAACATAACCGAGGCTACGACCAAGACGTAGCAGCAAGCAGTAAGGCAATAATAAAACAGTTAAAGCCAATAGAATGACAGCAAACCAAACAAGCCAGAATTTGGGATGAAGCAATGATAATTTAAACGTAGGTGACTGATATTTTGACATAATAGTTTCAAGTCTAAGGTTGTTTTATCGCATCCTATACAATGTTGAACAGATGCAATAACATCGGATTAAGATCACCACTATAAAATATTTAATGCCAACATTTAATACTTTCTGACAGAAGCTTACATAAATGTAAATGAAGTATCAGCTATTGTATATCACTACCTTTTTAAGCTGTCACAGTGTCAACTTAGACGTTTTCTCTAGATAATCAAGACCACTGGTAATCGCAACAACCTGTGCTTTAATGCAGTTTTCATCATCCACGAATGGACTATCAGGGTATACTTCCGTTGTTGTACCATAAGTACAATCACTAAACCCAGAGCATAAACCTAACGCTTTGGTTGCATAATTAATGACACCAAACTGAGCCAATTTTTCACCAATAATACGACCGCTATCATCGGCAGGTGCGATATGGGTAACCTTGCTAACGGCATTAATAATATGCGTTTGGAATTCAGTATTAGGATTAAGCGTATCACCAACTAAATAAAATCCGTCGGGGATATTCCAATTATCATGAACGACAGCATCACGCGCAGCCAATGCAGGTCTAAACTCGCTGTTATCTGTATCCGTCGTTTCATGCAAATCAATATGTGCAGTGATCTGAACATCAAGTTTCGCAATACATTGCATTAATGCGGCAGACTCTTCAGCTGGACTATTTTCAACAAAAGAACGATTTGGATCAATGGCGTTTGGATTCCAGCGATTAATGGTTTCATAACCCCAAGGACTAACACAAGGTGCAACCACAATATTAAACTGCGCGCTATAATTTAGTGCTTGTGTTTCAATGAAACGAATAGCACCTTGCACACCACTGGTTTCATAACCATGTACGCCACCAGTCACTAATATTGTCGGTTTAGTGTTATCCCAATGGCGTGTTTTAACAACAAACAACGGGAAACGAGCCGGATCATAAGACAGAGCACCATACTGTTCAACATCAAAATCTTGCTGTAGCGGTTCTAATTTAGCAAGAACCTCTTGCTGGTAAGTCCGTACTACGGTTTGTTTCGCCAACCATGCAGCTTTATCTTCAGCGGTCCACTTTTGACCAGGCGTACCGATTTTATATGCTTGTTCATGATCCATTTAATAACCTTCCTTAGGATAATAATGTTTATGTTTACATTATTATAATGCGCTATTAAGGTGTAGGTTAACAAGAGAAAGTTTTATAGTGAATAAATTGAGTAGAATGATCACCTTTACCAAAAGCCTAAGGTGATCACTTATTTATAACTAGAATAAAAGGTTTAGGCCATTATTGAGCCTGAATATTAAGCGTCACATCCGACGTTGAACCATAACTGCGAATATCAATCTTCCAAATACCAGCCTTTGGATTATCAATTACGCAGGTTTCAATATTACCCGGTGTTTTGGAGGTGCAATCCGATTTAGAGAATAATAATTTGTCCTCATGTTTTACATACAGATCTGCATTACCCGTTCCACCAGCCAATGTCACGATAAGACGCGTATAGCCTTCACCTAATTCTTGTTTAAAATGAGCAGGCCTGAAAAAGCTAGTCGATATACTTGATTCTGTTCTATCAATGTCACTGACCGGTGGTTGCGTAACACTACACTCACTGTCATCATTCACATCAGCAACGATACCGACCGCCGTTAACGAAGCTAGAACATCATCAACGCTATAGCCTAAGTCACAGGCTGCATCCATAACCCCGTTACCAGCATCATCCCAATTACTGTTTGGTGTCCAGTAAAGTTGATTAGCCGTTGCGTATAAAACAAATGCTTTCTCAGTATCCCAGCCAGACGTTGTCGCTAAGTTATAAAACGCTTTGTTATACACACCAGAACTATGATGAACATTCATAAAATAGCTATAATCCGCTTGGTTATCAATCGAGTTACCATCCATCGTTGGATTACTCATAGACCGTAACCCACCACTACCTTTCAGTATTTGAGCACCAACCAACCAATCATTACTGCCATTCATATAAAATTCAGCAGCTTCACCAGCCATATCAGAGAATGATTCATTCAAACCACCAGACTTACCTGAGTATACTAGCCCAGAGTTTTGCTCTGTAAAGCCATGACTCACCTCATGCGCAGATACATCTAAGCTAACTAAAGGATAAAAGGTATCAGCACCATCACCAAAGGTCATCGACTCACCATTCCAAAACGCATTCTCATAATTTTTATCATAATGAACGCGCATCACTAACTGTGATGTTAACGGAGAAACATTTAGCCAATCTTTATACATATCAAAAATGACACCACCAAAAAAGTGTGCATCATTAAGTGGTGAATAAGCACCATTAATCTGCTTAACGGTATTCTCTGGGCAGATAAAGCTAAATGCAGTGGTCCCTTCCGTTTCATGATTTAAATTAACCGTTTTCAACTGTTTATTGCTCATCGTACAGGTGTCACCTGACTGGCTCACATTTAGCGGTTTAAAATCCAAGCCATAACGATATTCTCCCGTTTTTTCATTACCACCGGGACCAATTCCATCCGCTGTTTGCAAATTATCAAAATGCAACAAGACTTCACCAGACTGCGCATCAATAATATAATAAGGACGTGACGGTTTACCTCCACTTTGAAAGAAACTCACTTCATATACTAACCTAGCAATGTCATCATCATCCTGCCAAACTGCAAGTCGTGATGTTTCATTTTCCGTTACAATCGATTGACTCATTATTAATGGACTTACAGGTATACTTAAGTGTTTCGCTCTTAATAATGCATCTACTTTTGTCATCGATGGTGTGATATCAAAAATATCATCGGCAATATTATTTAATACTGCACCGTGAGCACGTTTAAAAAAGCCCTTCTTATTATGAGATATAACAGCCTGTTCACCAATAACAGGTAACCCAAAGTAGGTTTGCTGATAACGAATGATCGTATCTCCCTTATTATTTCGATACGTTTTTATCACACTTAAACCATCGTTCCGTGACAGCCCCAAGAGTTGTACTGGTGTACTCGCTAATATGCCAGAGTTTGCTAATGTAGCCGTTGCGAGTGTCTGCATACTATCACGTAAATTAACTCTTTCTGCCGCAATTGTATTTACAGAACCAAGGAGACTAAACGCAACTGCAGAAAGTATAAACTTCTTATTCGCCATCATATTAAATACCTCAAATTAAGTACATGAAGTATTAGTAAAGCATGATTAACGGCTTGAAAAGTACCAAAGTTAGTCACACTAAAGTACCAAAGTCTTAGTTTAAGGGGCTCTAAAATGGTTGTAGCCTATTTCTATCCAAGGAAAAAGACCTTAATCTAACCTTATGTTCAATAGGTAACTAATAATCAATTACGCTAATCTAGTTCAGTAAAAATACCCACCAGCAGACTGATGGGTATTATATGGAAAATAATTATACTGAAATTTGAATACTTTCGTTATTCGACATCAGGGACTTTCAATATTCGACTCTCTAACTCACCGAGATCGGTATCATCAATACCTTGTAACATAGAGCCTCGACTAAAGACTTTAACGCTAAAATCAATGCCGTTAGTTTCAACTATTGCAAGGTAATCATGGGCTATTTGAGCGACATCATTCCCATCTGTATACTCCATAACAACCTTAACGATACCCTCTTCGTAAATCATCCAAGTCATTGGAACACTGAGATCACCAGCACCGATATTATAAGTAAACACGCCACTACCATCTTCGTTAAACTGATATGTGTCAACGTCATCCGCTTGGTTTAATGCGTCACCTGTCGTGAGCGTAATCCCTCGGTCAATCAAACCATCACTGAATGCCGCGAGCAATTTACCATCCTGACAAAATGTAACCGCTTGTTTAAATTCATCGAAACTACGATAAATTCGTGGCGCGTCATCCCATTCTGAATCAAGGTATTCACAAGCAAGTATATCAACCGAGAGATCGACAGCTTTATAAGTCGTACTCCATATCGATTGACGACCGTTATCATACACTGCAAATTTTAAGTTACCGTTCGAGTCATCAACAAGTCGCATGACGTAATTAAGAGGTTGCTCTTCACCGTTATGAAGTTCTAAATTACCATCATCATTAATTGCCCAGATACGATTGTACTTAACACCGTTACGATAATAAAATGCGGTATTATCAAAATTAAATACATAAGAACGAGTTTGAAGAGAACCTGTGATCCGTAAAATAGAGTTATCTGCTAAATCCATTTCAGGAAGGACACCACAAACCGCAAGTTGTGCATTGAATTCATCTATAGATGCTGGTCCAGGGTTATACCTAATTTCACAGTTGTATGCGCCATCCGCATCCCTAAGATCGAGTAATCCCGACCAAACCTCACTGTTCGTAACAAGTTGGTTATCACCGTCACGATAGGTTGATGTATCATAGGCCTTCATTGACCATGCAGCGTCAGTGCTATCCAATAAAACCCAAATACTATTGTTACTTTCTTCGCCATTTTCACCAAATGTATTACTTAACTGGATACTATCACCATTGATACTCCAATTTTGAGTGTAAGACTCAATCCCTTGCTCATAGACAACAACGGTACCATCATCGCTAAATATATGGTTTCGACTCTCTCCTTGAGCAGTAATACGATGGAAGCTTTGTGCAATTAACATCTCACTGGTAATGGGTTTAGAAGATCCACCACAGTCTGAAACAGCTTGCTCAAAGTCATCTAAGTTAGCATCCGTATCAATATCGCCTGAGCCACAAACGGTAATATCAACTTGGACAGCACCCACAACAGCATTTTTAGCAATCTCGTTCATAAACGCTGATTTATCACCATCAATTAACTCGCCAGATTTCTGTACTGAACCTCTAATTACCCGGTCTTGATATACACTAAATATAATATGTGGACTATCGTATTCCCAACGGTCTATCCAGCTATCTATGACAATTTGCGGCGCAGTAAATGAAATAATTTCTTCGCCATTTAATGATGTTAACGACCATGTTGCTGATGCAATTTTTTGTGCAGTTTCCGTTTCAGAAAAATCAAATGTGTAAAAATTAACCGTATTATCTGCCACTAATTCCACACCAACATGCTGTCCTAATGAGACTCCATGCACAAGCCCTGAATCAGGATTATCACCGGCACTCGACGCCGTAATAAGTTCATTTAAAGTGGTTGCATCTGAACCATCTCCGACACCGTAATTACCACGCAATACCCAAAGATCCTCACCTGATAATGAATAGGTATCCTGATTTGCTTTTAAGCTAAATAGTGCTGAAATTGCGCCTTCTGGATATACGGTACTATCGTCAATAAACATTCCCCAATTAATGCTGTTTTCCGCGATATTTAAACCACTGAGTTCAGACATAACACTGGTAATTTGGTATGAAATATCAGAATAATCAGTCGGATAAGCTGTGAGAATACCATCTGCTAAATCAAGCGTATAACCACCACCTACGTTCGTCCAACCCGATAATGTTAATAGAAGGTTACTAGACATTTCAGTCGATAATAACGCCAAAGAATTATCAGTTCTAATGCGTTCATAAGATTCTGTAACAGCTAAATCACCATTAACTGTAAATCCGTCTATGTATAATTCAGATACATTATTATTCAGCTCTTCAGACAGGGTGTAAAATGCACTACTGCCTTGTAAGAACTGAATAACTTGTTTTGTTTCAGATATTCCTAAGGCTGGATCGAGTGGATCAATATCAAGCACATCAATAACACCATCATTATCGTCATCAGGATCAGCATTATTACCGATAAGGTCACCATCAGTATCTAACCACTCATTTACGTCGTTAGGTAAGGCATCAAGACCATCGGGAAGTCCGTCACCATCAGAGTCGGTATCTAAATCATCGTCATCATCAAAGATGGATACTTGCGTATCAAAGTCTTCTTCCGCTGTTATTTCAACAACATCTTTAATCATGTCGCTGACGACTGAAACCTGCTTATTAAATGCAGTATCATCCGAATTATCGGCAATAATGGTTATAAATTCGTCAGTATCATTTGGTAATATTTTTGAGATCACGATATTTTCTGCCGCATAACTCGAACCGCCACTACCGTTAGCGATATAATCACCAAGAACATCTTCTTCTTGGATGCCGAGAGCATTTGCAATTTTAGTCATAACAGCTTGCTGGATTACAGCATATTCTTCCGCTGTTTCAGTTCCATCGGTACTGTGTGCGATACCAATACTAACCAATGTCGACAGTGGGGTAATTTCTTTTTCACCGGGAGGTGCTGACATCACATAATCATTTGCGACTGGACCTGTATCTTCATCAACGGTTTGACCAAAAATTATTTTTGCAAAAGAGGAATATTGCTCAGGGTTAATGATATTAGTAACATCTAATTGAGCGACGCCACCGCTACCCGAAAATATTGAAGGCTCATCATCATCAAGTTTCTTATCACCATTAATATCGAGCCACACTTGCGCATTTTTTAAATATCCATCGATTACTTTTACGTTATAAAAAACAGATGTTGGAGCAGTGGTTACTGGAACGGTAACTGCGGGTGTCGTTACCTTCCCTGTATTTTTATCATCACCACCGCCACCACCACAACCAACTAGCGTGATTGAACTGGATAATCCGAGTGCTATAGCTAATAGTTTTTTCTTCATGTTTTTATCCTTAACACTTCAATAACAAGAGTCAAATGCAAACAAGAAGATGGTAAATACGTACAACATTAAAGGAACATACCATCAACACATAATTACTATACTAGACACGGATATAGCGCATCGCACAAGATATTGGCAATGTAAAACACATAAAAGCAGTATTTAAAGTTAATAACTAGTTAACAACCAGGTTAATTCAATGTTACCTCCGTTAAATTTGTTATATTTAACAACATCAAACTTATTGGTAATTGTATTAAGGTATTTAATAATACACAGGCTAAAAAATATAAAAAAAAACCCGCTAAAAAAGCGGGTTTCATCATTTAAATTAAAAATGATTTATGACAGAAGTTCAACTGACTGCTGAGCAATCACGAATTCTTCGTTGGTAGGGATAACCATTACAACAGCAGTATCCGCTTTAGTAATAATACCACGATTACCAAACCGAGCATCTTCATTCGCTTTTTGATCTTCTTGATAACCAAATATTTTAAGGTAGTTTAGAACTTCACGACGGATTGGTAATGAGTTTTCACCAATGCCACCAGTAAAGATGATACCGTCAAGTGATTCAAGCGATACCATGTACGACGCAATATATTTTGCCACGCGGTAAGTAAATACTTGGAATGCTAATGTTGCGCCTTTATGGCCTTGCTCCATTGCTTCAACGATACCACGACAGTCACTTGTTAAACCAGATACACCCATAAAGCCTGAGTTCGTATTCAGTTCTTTATAAACTTCGTCTTGTGACCAGCCTTTTTTAAGTAAAAACTCAATGATACCAGGATCTAAATCACCACAACGCGTCCCCATCATAAGACCAGCAAGTGGTGTAAAGCCCATGCTTGTATCAACACTTTGACCATCACGAATAGCGCATACAGAAGCACCATTCCCTAAATGAACGGAAATAAAGCTGCTTTTTTCAACTGGCTTATTAATCATTTTAGCGGCTTCACGACTAACGAAATAATGACTTGTACCATGGAAGCCATAACGACGAATACCGTAGTCTTTATAAAGCTTGTTCGAAATCGCACCGGTAAATGCTTTTGCAGGCATAGTCTGGTGGAATGCCGTATCAAATACTGCAAACTGCGGTAATGATGGGAAAGCTTGCATTGCAGCTTCAATGCCTTTTGCACCAGCAGGGTTATGCAGCGGCGCAAGGTCTGACAGGTTACGAATTTCGTTTAATACAGATTCATCAATTTGTACTGTGCTGGTAAATTTCTCTCCACCATGAACAATACGATGTCCAACGGCAACAATTTGTGAGGTTAAACCTAAACTTTCGATTAAGGCAACAATGCGGTTAATCGCAAGCTCATGATGATCACCTTCAGCTGTAATTGCTTCTTCAGACTTCTGCCCTTCATATTTCCAGCTAACAGCCGCTTCAGGAAGGCCAAAACACTCTCCTAATCCATTAAGAATAGCATCTCCAGTATTTGAATCGATAAGAGCAAATTTTAATGATGAGCTACCAGAGTTGATCACGAGTACAAATGAGTTAGACATGTGAATATGATTCCTGTTTCAGACTATTGTTGTGACGTGGGTCACTTATAATGTACCTTCTATTATTCAATGTTTATTGAATAATTCAACTTAATTTTGCATCAAGTTGATTAACAGCCAACATTTCGTTGATCTAAGACAGTTATCCAGCGACTAAAGACAATAAAGTAGCCTCAATGCCAATTAAGGTGAAATTAAAAACTGGTTTCAACCCTACTTTCACTGGTATATTTCAGCTTGAACGCAAAATGTAATTTTTTATAATAACAAAAATAGATCGTATTTTACAAAAAAGGAATCACATGAAGAAGCTCATACTCACCTTATTATTATCAAGTAATGTTTATGCTAGTACAGACATCGCTGATAATTTTTCATATATTGGCTTTGGTTATAAAGCAACTAATTATTCGTCGGGTGCAATGACACCTTATTTTGGTAAGCAATACCATAACTCAGAAAATAAAGATTTAGCCGGGCTGTACCTTGATGCAAGTGCTAATATCGTTGGCGATATATTTATTGAAGGTTACGCTGATTTCAGAACTCGATTTAGTTCTGACATAGAGACCAAGTCAGCAGGCGTTGGTTATGTGTTTGCACATTCAGCAAAATTTTCACTACCAGTCTCTTGCGGTGTCGTTAATTATCGTGGAGATAGGCAGGAGCGTCCTTCTTTTTCTGAAACCGCAGGTTATTGCAACATTGGTATAAAGTCTCAAATTGCTAAACATTGGATGGCAGACCTTTCGTACCAATATGAAGCAGTTGAAGAACATAAGAATACTATCGGATTAAAAAATGTTTTCCAACTTGGCTCAACCTTCGGGCTAGTTGCTGGCCTTGAATATGCGAATAGAACCGACAATGAATTTAGCTATAATTTAGGTGTACAGTTCTCATTTCAATAATCGCTGAAGCTTACTGAGCATGACGATATTCAATATATAAAATAAGGTTATCGTCATCGCTATCAATACTTTATATGACAAAAAGTAATATCTAATAAATTTAAATTCTTTTAGACAATTAACTCCCTAGTGTAATCTGCTAAAACCAATCCAAACCATTGTTATTAAATAGCTTAAAAATACAGCACAAGGTGGTGCGATCTAGTTATTAAAGCTAAACATACCCACAGGAATTTATCATGTCATTAGTTGTTATCGCTAACTTAGCGGTATTTGGTATCCTCATTTATTTATTAAATGGCCAACAACGAAAGGGTCACACTCTTTCACGCCTTGTTTTATTAGGCCTAGTCTCAGGCAGTATATTTGGCTTACTACTACAACTTGGTTACGGTGAAGGTAGCAGTACCATTTCAGAAACCCTTGCTTGGGTTGATATCGTTGGTAAAGGCTATGTTGGATTACTCAAAATGGTGATCATGCCATTAGTATTGGTATCAATGATTTCAGCGGTAGTGAAATTAGACCGTTCAGGCTCACTCGGTAAAATAAGTGGTTTAACCATTTGTGTATTACTGTTTACCACCATGATATCTGCGCTTATTGGTATTGGTATCGCGCAACTCTTTGGCTTATCCGCTGAAGGTCTAACCGAAGGTGCTCGTGAAATAGCGCGTGTAACAGTTATCGAATCACGTGCAGGACAAGTAAGCGACTTAAGCATCCCACAAATGTTAGTAAGCTTTATCCCGACGAATCCGTTTGCAGATTTAACAGGCGCACGTTCAACGTCCATTATAGCTGTCGTTATCTTTGGTATTCTAGTCGGTATTGCAGCACTTAAAGTCAGTACTGAAAATGCCGAATTAGCAAAACCAATCAATACCTTTGTTGACGTATCACAAGCTATCGTCATGCGTTTAGTTAAAATGATCATGGCTATCACACCTTACGGTATCTTAGCGTTAATGATGAAAGTCGTAGCAACATCAAGTGCGGGAGATATCCTTAACTTACTTGGTTTCATCATCGCATCTTATGTGGCTATCTTACTGATGTTTGTAGTACACGGTATTTTAGTTTCGTTTGTTGGCGTTAAACCAACAGAATATTTTAAGAAAATCTGGCCAGTACTGACTTTTGCCTTTAGTTCACGCAGCAGTGCAGCAACAATCCCATTAAACGTAGAAGCGCAAATCAACAAGCTAAACGTGCCACCAGCAATTGCAAACCTGTCTGCGTCATTTGGTGCAACGATCGGTCAAAATGGCTGTGCGGGTATCTACCCTGCGATGTTAGCTGTCATGGTTGCGCCAAGTGTCGGTATTGACCCAATGGACTTTAGCTTCATCTTATCACTTGTCGCTATCATCATTGTAAGCTCATTTGGTATTGCCGGTGTGGGTGGTGGTGCTACGTTCGCCGCACTTATCGTATTACCAGCAATGGGACTACCTGTTACTATCGCAGCATTGCTTATTTCGATTGAACCATTAATCGATATGGCGCGAACCGCACTAAATGTAAGCGGCTCGATGGCCGCCGGTACAATCACCAGTCGGTTGCTTAAATCAGAAACAGTAGACAGCCAAACAGCACAAACAACGGCTTAATTTACAAGACTAAAAATTCAAAATGCCTATTCGTTAACGCTAATAGGCATTTTCTATATATGCAGATAACAGGTCTGTGCTCACTCATTCATATAAATATACCATACTATAAATAACAAAATATAAGATGGATGAATACAATGAAACGGATTTTAATTGCTGGTGTATTAATTACGGCAGCCGTAGCAGGTGGTTATTTACTGACGCAAAACAACATATCAAATGAGCAAACTAAATTAAATAAACACACCGTATTAAATTATATCCCAGCAAATACAGCCATCTTCTCTGGTCAATTAGTGCCATTCCCCGTGAAACGCTATATCAATTTAATGTCCGATACCAGCAATAGCTCACCAGACGATATCATTACCGCCATATACGAAGATGAAGATTATGATCCGGTAAATACCAAACTAAATTTTTTTATTAATTTGGCACAAAGTTATCTGGAAAATATGCAAAATGCAGATGCATTTATGGCTACGTTTGGGATAGCAGAAGAAATACAAGGTTACTTCTATACCCTCGGTATTATTCCGGTGTTCAAAATAGATGTAATCAATCCAGATGCAATATGGGCGCTGTTAGATAAAGCAGAGGTTAAAAGTGGGTTTACCCATGAACAACGGCAAATAAAACAACGCGAGTATCGTGCTTATACGCTCACTGACGAAACAGACCAAGAACAACTAGAATTGATTATTAGCCAACATGATAATCTATTGACGGTTACCTTTAATATCGGGTTAAACGAATCATTACTATTAGAAAATGCACTAGGTATAACACCAATCGAACAATCAATGGCTAACTCAAATATACTCGACGATATCATCAAAAAACACCACTTTATCTCGCAGTCAATTAGCTACGTAAACCACAAAGCAATAATCCAAGCGATTACGTCTCCGAGTGAAAGCTTACTTGGTCAACATATAGCGAAATTTATCCAGACAAACGATCAAAACCAACTACAAATATATCAACAACCCCAATGTAAAATGGAACTAAACAGCATTGCCAACAATTGGCCACGCACGGTATTTGGATTTCATCAATTTGACATTAATAACGATAAAACAACGTTCGATATGTCGATGGTAATCGAAAGCAATAATCAAACAATATTATCCGCTTTAACACAACTAACAGGGTTCATTCCTGAATACGTAAACGACCTCAATAATACTGTTTTATCATTTGGTATTGGGCTGGATGTCGGTAGCTTATCACCCGCACTCAATAATATTTGGAATGAACTGCAACAACCAGCTTATACCTGCCCACCTTTACAACAGGTGCAATCCGCTATTCAACAAAACAACCCTGCGATGCTAAGCGTGATGACCGCAATAGCCAATAGTATTAAAGGCATTTCTGCGGCAATAATTGATTACAGCTTAGATGAAAATAAAAGTGAACTGACCATCAAAAGTTTAGACGCAATCATTAGCTTATCAGCCAACGATCCAAAAGCCTTGTTTAATATTATTTCAACTTTCAGACCTGAATTAGCCGATGTAAAATTACCAGCCAACGGGAATATTGTTGCATTATCATCGCTAGTGCCACTCAGCCCCTTGCTTGGACTGAACCCTAAGTTAATCATGCATAAAGAACATATGGTTATTTTCAATGGCGATAAAGCCGAAATAATTGCTAATGCACTTGGCGATAAGCCCATGACCGCAACAGGGATGTACAGTATCTCAATCGATTACAGTAAAGCATTTACGCCATTGGTTACCGCTGCTGAACTCAGTGGTCAAGCAGTACCGTCCGAATTGGAAGATCTAAAAAATTACAATCTTCGTATTAATACTGGGTTAGAAATAAATGAACAAGGTATTGAATTCTCCTCGTATATGGATTTGAAAACGAGAACCATACGATGAGTCAATAAATAGCTCCGCGTTAAAGCTCGATATAAATGGGGACCGACTGAATATACCGTCTTTCGAAAAGATAACTTAAAAAGTTGATATTAAGGTTCACTCCGTCTTCTTACGGAACCTCAATATCCGTTTTATCTAAGTTATTAAGGATATTTCTTTCCTTCGCTGTATCACTATAAAAATGAATAAATGATTCGTCCTCAAAGCCGTTAAAATCAACCACGCCTGTAATGGTGGTTAGGCTATCTGTATATATGACACGTTCTTCTTTCAAATGTTCACTCAAACAACGTTCTTCCATTCCATCACTTTTACATAAAGTGATAGCGCCAGATAAATTAACCGTTAACCGATAAGAAAGGTACAACTCAGCTTGAGCGTCCGTAGCAACCTGATAGGTAAAAGTATCATTCGTACACTGATAAGATAAATCTTTCAACCATAACCCTGCAGCTTTAAAAACTGTATCATGCGTTGCATATAACGTTTTACTGTTTTTAGTACCTTTTACAACAAAGCTATACGGTTTCATATAACGTTGATGGTCATTTTCAACGTATTCCATTAAATGATGAATTGCTTTTATTTGCTTTGGGTTTACTTTTTGTAATTCCACAAGTCCAGCATCAATAACGCTAATAATCTCTTGACCTAAAGCCATAATTCGCTCAGATTCAGGCCCCGTCGCGGTATAATTTACAAATTCTGCCGTCGATGTTTCAATCGCGTTGAACTCAACCGTATTCAACTCTATCGACTTTGACGTTAACGGCCTAAGTGCTTGAGGCAACTGTGCATTAACGTTCGCTGATAATAGTAGCGTCAGAGTAATTAAAAATATATTCATAAAAATCTCAAAAATAACCAGTAATTCATATCAATAAGACCAATAAATGTTAGCGGTATCATTCGTATCTAAAAAATATTTGTATCATCGATAGTTTATAATCTTTACAAACATATAAGCAACAAAAGTTCGTCGTTTTAACGCCTTAAACCATAGATATATAAGTTAACTGCAGGTAAATGTCAATAAACTCTATGAACACTCAAAATTGTAACCAAGAACATCGGCAGTAAAAGAAAAGTAACTATTTTTTTATCTGCTCCGAACGGTACAGAAGGTGAAGATATACAAGTCATGTTTGAAACATACCTTGTCTGCCAGCCAGAACAAAATTATGATATATCACGGCGTTAGACAGTAATATATCACAACGTGAGACAACTAAGAAAGCATCTACGACCACTATTAGCTAGACTGGCGTTGATGACTGATGATTCGCGCTAATTTAAAATATCTCAACTCTACGGTTTTTTTTACGACCTTCACTACTCGCGTTATCTTCTAAAGGCTTCTCTTCACCTTTACTGACTAGATTTAAATGATCTGCAGCAATCCCATATTCAACGAGATATTGTTTCGTAGTGGTAGCACGCTTCATGCCTAAACTACGGTTATATTTACTATTACCGATGCTATCTGTATGGCCGACAAGCTCGATCATATCCGGACTTATTTTTAGACGACTAACTATCTTATCTAATATGTTAATTGATGCGGATGTCAGCGAATAACGGTCAAAATCAAAGTACACTCGCGCGATCAGTTCTTTATCTGTTGAAGTACTCATTGATAATAGCTTCATCGCATCGAGGTATTCCATGCACTGGCTATCTATTCCGACTTTTTTTGTATGTTTAGCTAATTCCAGCTTTAACTCATTATCATCAACAGGCTGTTCTATTTGTAAATAACCATTACGGTGATAACCAATGGCCGTCACCTGTTCAATTGTCACAGACTGACTTGTATTATGGTTTTCTTCTCCACAATATTTGACTAATAATTGATTAACATTACTTTCTGCGTTTGCAGTCGCAACGTTAATACATGCTAATAATAACAATATATTTTTTTTCATCTTAAATCTCGAACCTTCTGATAAGCTTAGTTTAAATTGCGATAATGCAGTTTAGATATACCTTCTGTTTGTGCACCTTTTTTGATCATTTCTTTAATTTTAATAATTAGATCATCAACGTTTCTTACATCTACGATATTATTCTCACCAACACATTGTTTAAAAACGAGTTGTTTACTCGCATCAAAATTGATACCTAAAACAGTCATATATAAAGGTACATCACTATCACTAAACTCATTTTTTATCTTCTGACATAATCCTTTACCTGTGCCGCCATAATTAACCAGTTTTTTAAACGTCTCTTTATAAGGGTCTTCAACACCATCGCTCAAGATAAATAACATTTTTAGCCTCTTTTTATAATCGGCTTTTTCTGTATCTGTAGTGTATTTGTTTTTTTCTTTCTGTAATATCTGCGCCCCTTGGATCATGCCTTGGTATACAGATGTACCTCCAAATGCGGTCATACTCTTAATTACTTGTAAGTCATTAATATTTTCAGTCATTGCTATGCTATGGAAATTAGTGTTGCAGGAATACTTACTCCATAAATGATTATAGTTATAGTAATTCGCCTTAGGGTGTAACTTAACGTTATCTATTTTATCAATAAATACGTTTTTTACAGTTTTCCCTATATCTACATATTTATACGGATCAGGGTGTATATTTTTGTTTGAACCTGAAATATTCATAATCGTTCTAGCATCATTTCTCGGTAAATTCCCACAACCGTTCCCGTAATAAGCGCAGTTACGAATATTTTGGGTGGGGAGTTCCGTAACATACTTTTTCCAATTTATTTGTTCATAAGGTGTATAGCCATAACCCCCAACGTTATCTTTATAGCTGAGTTGGGTGACACATAGTTTTTCACCTTCCACATAGCGCTGAACACGCATATTAAAGGGTACAAAACCGATTCTATTTTTACCTTTATCATCACTTTCATCTAGAATTTCAGTTGATATTTTTAGTACCGCATCTTTCAATGCATCAATCCTTTTAGTTCTTCCCTCCCATATATAATTCATCGAGGCTGAAAAGTCAGATACGAATACAATATCCACATATTTATCACCTGCAATTTCAGGATAATTCCGAGCGATAGCTTTATTTACGATGGACTCAACTGATGAAAAACTTGGTATCAATAAGCTAGAAAACCAAGATTTATGCGCCGTTGTTGCGTCCACTTTATACTGAAAATAAGGTTTTCTAACTTTGCCGATGATATCTTCCCCTTCCTTCACTGATACAGATAACACGGGGGGGGTCTTAATATTTCTGACATAGGATTGAACATATTTTGTAGAAAGTGTTTGTTCATAATGGGTCGTATTACCACGATTTGCCATAGTGATAGCAAGCACGGCCGCTTCGGAAGCATCAGCAAGACGATTCTGCTTTTGAATATAACGCGTCCCCTCTAAAGCTAAGAAGACAGTGCCAAATAAAGGGACCATTAAAAAGACTAAATAAATAGCTGCAGCCCCTGCTTGTTTATGCATAGTCATTTTCATATTAACGCCCTACTATCACAGAAGTGGATTGCAAGTAACTTTGAGTTTGATTTCCAAAAAAATTGTCAAACCAGCTGTCAACTTGATAACAAAGTGTGACTTGATATAGAGGAAAGGATTTTCCAGCCAAATTTTGAGGCACTAGTTCTGATATATAAGCCGGGGTCAAAGCATCATCGCTCCGACACACAGGCGCATTACTGATATTGCCATCAAATGTCTTAAATACACCATTATCTAACGAATTGACACGTAACCCAAAAGGTCGTTTACCCGTTAATAAACGTGATGCCAACACTTGAATATCATTGATGTCTTGCTGATTTAATTCAAAGCGTTTGTTATAAAACCGTGTGCGTTCTTTCATTATATTGACCAACGAATAGCTCGCTCTATCTAAAGCCACACGATTAAAAAGTTTAAATGCAATATCTCCCGTAAACACCAATAATGCGGCAATAAAAAATAAGACAAAAGCCATTTCTATCGCAAAAACACCTCGTTGATTAGCGCCCATCCTCAGCCCACCCTTCATGTTCTTGAACCATTAAAATAGAACGAGTTAAAGCGCGTTCGCTTATTCCCGGCAAACGTAGCATAGGAACATAGGAATACATTAAGGAGTACTCGGCCACTGGACAATTTCGGCAGTTAGTTGTCTTATTATTATTTATCAGTGCAGTATAATCTCGATAATAATTAACCGTGAGCGTATAGCGTTTGGGGTCAACAAGGCTGTGCCATATCTGACCGTTCTGACTAAACATCTGCTCAAAGCGAGTTTGATAGTTAACATTATTCCTCTTACCTTCATATAATCGACTATCACGTGCCGATTCTCGTAATGAAGATTCAGTGAGGTTAACTATGTATATAAATCGGCATAACTCAAACACCATGAATATACTTATAAATAACAATATTGACCCAAGTGCGAATTCAATTGTAAACACGCCTTTTTGAGATTTAATCGAGTTCATCAATACACCTATCACAATACTTTTATCGTGGTTACAAGTTGCGAAAATTCCGCATCACTATAATCACTACTGAGGATCTCACGCGCATTTTTATAATCTTTTACTCTAATAAGTGCGACAGCTAGGTTCATACGTAACCGCTCATTATCAGGCACTCTTTCATAAATAGGCGTTAACATTGCAATCGCCTTTTTATATTCCTGCTTGGCAATGTAGATAACGGCAATATTATTTTTTATTGCGACATCATCAAAACCTTTTAAACGCGCTCGATTGAACTGTTCCAATGCTTTATCAAATTCTTGTAAACTGCTATAAAGCACACCTAAACTAATATTCAGTTCTGCTTTGTTATAACCCTTATCTTGCGCAGCTTGAAAAGTATCTATGGCCAGTAAATATTGTTCTGAAGCCATATATACATTCCCAGCTAAATATAAAAAACCACTATCGTCATAGCCCAAATCAATAAGGTGCTTTGTATAGAAAAGCGCAGATTCAATATCATCAAGCTTAAGATAGTTTTTCACTATTTTAGCCATAAGCACGGTGTTATTAGGATCACTCTGCAATTGCTTTTGATAATAAACACTTAGACCTTGGTTGTTATTCATTGCAATTAAATCCCCTTCTCGAGTATCAACTTTCGTCTGCGATGCACACCCAGAGAGTAATAACAGACCGACAATAACCATACCTTTCATCAACAAACACCTTTTAATACGAGCGATAACTCACATCTAAATTTATACATTACCCAGCTACATCCAATGACATTTGCATCATTCCTGGGGCTAAAATCAAGATCACAATAGGAAACATAATCAACAAAATAAGTGGCACGCTCATTTTTGCTGACAATTTACCAATTTTTTCTTCCATACCTAAAACATGCATTTTTCGCATGTCCTCAGCCAAATCACTCAATACATTTGAAATTGACGTACCGTATTGTAAATTCTGAATGAGGGTCAGTGTAAAGCTGCGAATTTCGTGCGTAGGTAAGCGTTCGCTAAGATCAAACAATGCCTTCTCTAAGCTTTGCACTTTAGCGCCATCAGAGGTTTTTCGAATGTGATAACAGAGGTCTTTATCAAAATCATCTAACTCATTACTCAAATAACTTAATGATGACTCAATGGTCATGCCCGTTTGAATACATACAGCCATCATGTCGAGCATATAAGGTAATTGACGAGATGTTTTAGCCACGATATGCTTTTTGCGTAATGCTAATACACCATCAGGAATTAATAAGATCGAAATCAGCGTTAAAGTGCCGAATAATATTTTATTTTCAAATTCACTACCTGAAAACACAATAAATAATAAAACAGCGAACAAGATGCTAAATTTTAAGGGTAAGTAATATTTAGCCAATTGCGCGTTATAAATGCCCGCATCAATTAATTTATTTTTTAGTTCAACTTGATGTTCACGTCCTAAACTAGTAAAAAATCTATTTATTTTAAATAGCGTGTTACCTTTATGATTATTCAAAAAATGGCTAATGTTATTTTTCATTAACTGTTTATGAATCATTGACGTCGCGATCAATGCGAGCAACAAACTGACGGCAAATAACGAAACAACAACCCCTATCATTAGCGTACCCCTCTCACTAATAACCAAACAATAAGTAAACCAATAAACTCACTACCTAGCACGTAATACAGAACTAAGCGCCCCTCCGGATTCGTTAATACAAAATCAACATCATTAGGATTAATATAATTGAGTAAGAGCATAAAAATAACAGGAATAGCAGCTACAATTTTTGCAGACAAACGAGCTTCAGATGTCATTGCCATTTTTTTCTTTTCGAGTGTTCTCGCATCCACCAATACTCTAATTAATCTCGCCATTACATTTTTTAATTGCCCACCACGCGTCATATTTGCGCGAATAGTGACAATAAAAAATAAAAATGCAGGGTATGGTACTTTTTTACAGGCGCGCTTAAATACTTGTTCTGGTGATTCACCTAATTGTAAATGCTCTGACATATGTAAGAACACGCGACCAATATCATTATCTAACGTTTTTCCCACGTAACCGATGGACTGGGTAATACTTTCGCCAGCAGTGATGGCACTCATCATCATATTTAGTGCATCAGGAAACGTCATTTCGAAATCTTTACGGCGTTTGTTCAACAACCACTGCCAGCCAACAAAAAAACCAAATATGGGAGCCAAAATTGGTAACCAATAATGATCTAGGTGTAAAACTTGCTGATTGACATAACTCATGACACCAATAATTGTGCAAAAGTAAAGTATCAGTTTTACCCATGCCAGCTTACCCAATATAGAAAAAGAAGGTCCAAACAAGGCTTTGTATTTTAAATAAATATTTGAGCTATGGAGATACCCCAAGTTAATCGCTTCGACATGATGATCTTCAGCTATCACGATATGTTTAGCTAAAAAATGCATCTTTAAATTTGCTTTTTGGGTGCAATACATTATCGCTGCAACACCAAATAAAATGAGAGATAATGCCAGTATCATTGGTCATTCCTAAAAGCAGATTTGAGTTCATCTTGCAGACCAAAATAACGTGCACGCTGCATTATAATTGAACGTTGCATGATACCAGGGGTTGAAAATGAGCCCGTAACCTTGTCACTAAGTTGCGCATCATCTTGCTTGAAACTAAACAGTTCATCCATCACGACATTATCGCCTTCGAGTCCAACGATCTCAGAAATACTGGTTACTTTTCTAGAACCATCATGTAATCGGTTAACCTGAATGATTAAATGTGTCGCACTCACAATAGTTCTACGAATGGCTTCTAATGGTAAATTCAAATCAGCCATCATAACCATTGACTCGATACGAGAAACGGCGTCTCTAGGAGTATTTGCATGTAAGGTCGACATTGAACCATCATGACCCGTGTTCATCGCTTGTAACATCTCAAATGCCTCTGAACCACGGCATTCGCCTAAAATAATACGGTCAGGTCGCATACGGAGTGAGTTGATAACTAATTCACGCTGAGATACTGCCCCCGTGTTTTCTATACTGTCTACTCGTGTTTCCATACGCACAACATGTGGGATTTGTAGTTTTAGCTCTGCAGCATCTTCAATAGTTATCACACGTTCATCTTCACTAATATACTGTGATAACGCATTGAGTAAGGTTGTTTTACCTGACCCTGTACCACCAGAAATGAGGATGTTTAATCGACAACGAGACGCGATCATTAAGACCCTCGCCATTTCCACTGACATAGCACCAAATTCAACAAGCGATTCTAAACCAATCGTTTTAGCTTGGAATTTTCGAATCGAAATAGATGTACCATCAAGGGTAATAGGTGGAATAACAATATTTACACGGCTCCCATCAGGTAAGCGCGCATCAACCATAGGTGATGACTCATCCACTCGACGACCGACACGAAACGCGATGCGCTGTGCGACTTCCAACAACTGAGCTTCATTAACAAATGTGACCTCAGATGCTTTAACCTTACCACCACGCTCAAAGAAAATATGATTAGGTCCGTTAACCATAATATCGCTGATAGTATCGTCTTCCATCAGTGATTGTAGAGGACCTAAACCAACGAGCTCATCAACTAAGCTTTTAACTAAGCCATTTCTAATAACACTGGGGATCGGACGAGAATAATTGTTCGCTAAGATCTCAATCGCTTTCGTTATTTGAATTTCAAGCTCTGATTTTCCCAGGTTTGAAACAGCCTGCGGATCAAGCACTTCAAAAATTCGATTACGAAAATCAAGATAGAGTGATTTATTATTGTTCATCGTTTAATCCGGTTAACTAATGTTTGAAATGTGAACTTTCGACGATTTCGATTTAATACTTTACCGTGAAGCAACTGACTTATATCGTTGAATGAATGAGATAAAATACCATTGTTTTCATACAACCTTTTACCTTGTAACAACATCGTTGCAGCGTGGCGACTATAAGGTATTATCACATCAACAGCGTGCTCTAAATGAACAGAGACTTCTTTCGGTGTCATCGGAAAATAACTATCTGGGCGGTGTGAATTAACGATCACAAACAAACGCAACTCTCTCAAGCCTAATTGTTGCTGCGATGAAATTGAGTCAATGATCTTTCGTGCATTTCTTACTGCAGCGACAGTCGGTTCGACAACTAAAGCAATCATGTCAACACGTCTAGTCAATAATGAAATATCTAATTTAAAATCTGCTGATGTAGAATAATCTTCAATAATAAAATTCGATTGGCGATGCAATACGTCAATAATGCTATGACTATAACCCAGTAAATCAGTCACCGATTTTTCACCTTGTAAAGCTAATATGCGTAACTTTTTATTCACTGGTAAAAGGTAGTCTGCCGCACTATCTTCATCAACATCATGAAACTGTAGACCTAAATTTTCTATATTCTGCTTTTCAAAATTTTTCAGCCCCAAAATAATATCGATATTACTGTCATGATATTGGTGATCCACCAAGATAGTATCTGAGCCTAAACTTGATAACTTCGATGCAATTTCAGCAGTAATTAACGTGGTACCAATGCCACCTTTTGAGCCAATGACTGCAACTTTCTTGGCTTTTCTGTTTTGGCTAACGCCAGTAAAACGAGAAATATTACTGTGCATATGACGTAAAAAATCACTCGTATCTTGCTTATTAATCGGCCAAAATAAATAATAGAGCCCCATATCTTTTAATCCACGCAACGTGGTAATTGCATCTTCTTTACCAATAACAACAATGCCTTTATGATTCGGAAGTCGGCTAGCGAACGCCTTCGCATCTTCAACCACATTTTTTGATTGATTAAGTTCTAGAATAATAATTTCTTTCAGACTGCTAATATTGATATCACCGATCGATAAATCACTACGCAAACAGTCAGGTTCAGACCAACCTTCAAAACGGAATACTTCCTGTAGCAAAGATTTACATTCATTCGTTTGATAAAATAAGCTACAACCCGAAGGACCGTTTTGAACTTTCTCTTTTTCTGTCGATTTACTGACTGCTTTAGCAAGATCAAACATAACTATTCCTTAACTACGTGAATCAGATTGCTCGGGGATACCACCTGTTTCATACGCAAAGTATCAACAAAACAACCACTTTCTGCTTTATATTGTTCAAACGAATAAGGTTTGCAGGTACTTGTGAACAAATAATATTGCCTGATCTCCAGAGCTATATCAGACTCTAAAACAGGTGCCATCAAGACTGTAATTTGAGCAGGTATAACACCCGAAGCTTTCAGGTATTTCACTGCCTTTTCTGCTATGTGTCGGTTTCCCCTCAAACGATAATAAACAAGCCACTGAGTATCGGGGGATACGGGTAATAAACCATTAATAATATTTACTATTTGTTGCTCAGCCGCCGTTGTATTATTACTCTTTATCGTAATATCAAAACGCTGTAATTCTGGGTATATAACGGCTTCCGCACCTTTCATTAACGCCGGTTTATCTGCACAGCCCACCAAAAAAAATAGCCAAGTAATACATAATATTTGTCGTATCATTGAATAAACCCTCCACGATCCAACATATCAATAGTTAACGCATCTATAGCTTGCGTTTCACGAGTGCCTTTACGATCATAAGAACGAAACAAGCGACTAAGCGTAGACGTTTTATACATAGTAGGAAGGCGTACATCTTTACTCGTAATAGGCTTCACAATGTTCACAGTCGCCACAATAATAAGCTCCGTTTTCTTACGCTTCGTTGTAGCCTTACGAAAAGCAGCACCCAGTATCGGAATATCACCAAGTAGCGGGACACTGCTAATCGCTTCAATATCTTCGGTACTCATTAAGCCACCAATCATAAAGCTATCGCCATCTGCTAAAACGATCGTCGTTAAAGCCCTTCGCGTACTTAATTGAGGAACTTCGATACCAGCCGCTTTAATGATTCGCTCTACAGCACTCACTTCTGGAGCAATATTAAGTTTAATTTTTTTATTATTTAAAACTTTAGCTGACAGGTTTAACTTCACACCAAACTCTTTAAAGCTGATATTGGTCGTATTTTGGTTGGTCACAATAACAGGGACCTCTCCGCCGACAAGGAAGCTCGCACTTTCGCCTGACATCACCGTTAAATTAGGCTCAGCCAATACTTCTGCAATGTTGTCATTACCAATCGCGCTCACAATAGTCGTTAAACTTGCCGCATTAAATTGCTGAAAAGCAAACTGCCCCGCCTTTTGACCAATTGTGCTCCAATCAACACCTAAGGTTTCATTAAATTCTTTAGACACTTGAACGACTGATATTTTGACATTAATCTGCTTAATACTATCAATCTCTAATCGCTCAGTAATACCCTCCCAAGTATAATTACGCTGAAATCCAACCCACTCCCTTTCATCAAACTCACTATCGCCATTAGTAATAGTGATACGCTCTGCAGCGTTATAACGGGTAACTTTTTTACGACCTAGTAACTCCGCAATTGTTCTATAAATATCGTCTCGTTGTTCTTCGCTGTAAACGTTACCGCTAACAACAACATTTCTGCCGATAGACGTCAGCTTGATTTCAAGTTCCGGGTAATAAATAGCTATTTGGTGGCGAATATCAGTCAAATTAATATCAACGTGTATCACTTGAGATAACAACTTTTTCTTATCAACGCCATACACAATAATTCGGCTTTGCCCTACTTTATTAGCGAATATTACTAAGGTGCGTTTGTTAATAATTTTATAATTCGCAATATCTGGTTTACTGATAAATACCGTATTAATATCTTGGTCAAAATCCATATTAACGGCGTTATTCAAAGGAATATAACGCTCTGAAGCAAAACTTATGCTCGTGCACAATGGAAAAATAACGGCTAAAAAAGTAACTAATTTATTCATCATTGTATGACCCCTTCAAAACTTGAGTTACCCGATCCTCGTAACTCAATCACACCATTATAATTAGGCACAATATCGCTAACATCCGCAGATGGGGGCTGCTGGTAAGTTTGACTACGTACAATTTCTAAATACACAGTGCGCTGTGCTAATGCTAATCGTCCAAGATCATCAGGTTTAACCTCGATCACGATCGTTACCTCACTATTACCATCGCTACTCATTTGTGGGTTAATAATATCGGAATCATTTTTGTTTACAGACATCACACGTACCTTTGCCAGCAGTAAATTTGCGGTCACACCTTGAAACATTTCAAGTTCATTGGTTGTATTAGATAAATTAATTTTTGGTGAGCTAATTGCCATAATATCAATGCTGTCACCCGGCTGGATGTAACCAGCAATGAGGTTTTTGGACGAAATAGTCAGAGGGTACAGTGTCATGCCATCTATAATCAGTAGGTCTAAATAACCAGGTTGATCTTTACGTGTTTGCTGTTCAACAAAAACAAGGTCACCAGCATTAACAGCTGTATTTATTAACGTTGAAGGTTCAAAATCAAGTACTACATCTTGCTTTATGCCCAATGTTAACGCTTCACTCAACGGCACTTGCTCGCGCTTAACCATTGCACTTGTTAAGGGTTCACCTTTAACCAAAGACTCTTTTGCTCGCCAAACAGTAACATAGCGTCCCTCTTTCGCTGGGAGCTCTGATGAAGCAACCGACTTTTCTACTTTTTCTGTCGTTAAAAACAATATATCGACAACACCATAAATACCGCTAACGATAGCTAAAAATGCAACAATAAAAATTATCTTTGAATTCATTTATCTACCGCGCTAAATTGAATTGTTTATGATTGTTATATAAAAACCGAATGAAATAGCCAGACCATAAGGCAAACCACATTCATCAGCTCTTGCTTTCTTTAAGATTAATCTGTCTTTTATTAAATAGAACACCGATAACAAACCACCCATAAATAGGGTTAATATCACTGCATCTATAACTTCATTAGGTAGTAAAGCGATTGAATATGCTGTTGCCAACTTACTATCACCCGCACCAAATATATTAAATTTAAATAATATAGTTGTAGATGAAAATATAATTAATCCACTTAAAAAATGTAGTGAAATATTGTTTCCCTCTATTGTTAGATAAAGGGAAACAATTAAAATAATGACACACAAATTATTAGGTATACGACGATATCGGCAATCTAAATAGACTACTAGTATTGATAACATACCCATAAAATATAATGCCATAATAGTTTAAATCGTTTACCTTTAAGGAGTAACGTCACCGATTGCCGTTGTTATACCAGCGAATGCACTAGTTAGTGTGCCTAAAAGCGAACCTGGAGCAGTTGAAGAAAAAACAACACCTAATAGCGTTGCCATAGCGACACCAATTAGACCGTATTCAATTGCAGTCACACCACTTTCATCATTTTTATATGTTGCTAGGAATGTGCTTGTTTTTATATACATTTGAGTAAACATTTTATTTCCTTAATAATTAATGAACTAATAAATTCGTGGGTATAATATTACTGATTCAAAAAACAACAAAAATACGACCTATTAATCATTCATATAGGTGATTAAAAAAAGCACTAATATAAACTCGATTAAACTAATACTTTGAAATAAGGATAGGATATTGCATATATTCAATAAAATAGACGCGAATATTTATGAATCCAGTATCACTGGTCGGATAAGATAAGGTTAGATAAAATAAGGTGTGATAAGATAAATTTTAAAAATGAAGATAAATGAAGTAACAAGAGGTAGATTAAATAAATTCGATCTCAGTAATTTTTTTATAAATCCAATTTAATTCAGGGTTTAGTGTTTTATTTTTAGGCCATAAAATAGATGCGACCCAATGTTCATTATTTAATTGATTAAACGCAAAAGATACCTTTGCTAATCGACCTTCATGTAAATCTCGTTTAGTAACAAAATTAGGTAAATGGCAAATACCAACACCACTTCGACAAAATGACAATATTGTATGTATATCTTCAACATACCAAACCTGAGTAGCCACATTCACTTCACTCATCACAGGATATTTAAGGTCTACCGGTGTGAGCAATCGAGAGTCTGCCATATTAATTAAGCTTATGTTGGAGATATCTCCACCTTTATAATCAGGTGATGCAACCCAAGAACTTTGCATATGAAAAGCGCTCACAAATTCACAATTCAATATATCTAAACCAGAAAAAAGACCTATCGCTAAATCTAATTTATTTTCAATAATCTCTTTATAGAGTAGTTTACTATTTTGTTGCATAATAAAAAGATCAACAAGTGGATAACGCTTTGAAAATTCACACAATATTTCAGTTACTCTATCAGAACAAACTAATGGATCGATACCGATTCGTATCTTGACGTCACTAATAGCTTCTATTATGCGTGACTGATTAATAAAATCATGATATTGCGACATCATTAATTTAGTATTTTTGAGTATTTTCTCACCCTTATCTGTTAAAATTGGGTATTTTTTATTTCTATTAAATAATTCAAAACCAAAATCAATTTCTAAATTTTGTATCGCAATACTAACCGATGCTTGACTCTTTTTTAATTCTTTTGCTGCGGCACTAAATGAACCTTTTTCCGCCGCTGAAATAAATGATAGTAAATTATCCATTTGTGGTTTCATTTTATTCCTTTATAAAGAATGTCACCTTAATTATCAAGTTAACTTAATATATTGTATTATAAGACCATGAACATGTACAAATATCATCTATAACATATACCTATAGGTGGTTGAAAATAAAGCAAACAGTAGTGGGGGTCGCATTTAACGCTTATGTTCAAGTTGAACTATATTTAGATGGCATTTAGACATTACAACTACTCCTCCAAAGAGGTACCAGCCAGTTTTATTGAATAATTAAAATGAAGATATATGTTAAAATAATATTACAATTTAATTATTTAAATATAGTATTTCACGCCTATAAATAAGAACATTAAATTGTAATATTACAACTTACCCTACACGTTTATGATGTAGATATAATTAGATATGAACAAAATATACTATACAAATATATTTAAATTGCTTATAAAAAACACTTATATAAACTCAATTCACTATATATAAATTAATGGGAAACTAATGGGGAAGCATTAACTCATACAAGCCACAATTGTTTGGCTTGATGAAAATACCGCATAACATTGATCACCAATGGTAAGGTTTAGTTGATTAGCCAACAGTGTATCAATCGACGCATAGATTATTTGTGGCGCAGTGCTTTTATGCTCGTCAAAAATAGCTAAGCTCACTTCAGTTGTCTGGCTATTACTGTAAATCTCATGAACGATACTCAAAACTTGATTGCAGCTTTCATCCGCTGATTTTTCAAGAAAAATACTAACCGCAGGGGCTTTGAATAACAGTAAAATGGGCTTACCAACGACTAATGACAAACGTGCGCAACTACTTTGGGTTACGCAAGCACTTAGTCGTAACCCACTAGTGAGTTCGACCTGAAGGTATACATTTAAATTATCCAGGTTAGAGTCTGTACCCGCAAGATGATTATCGAGTGATAAAATAGTACCTGATAATTGATTACGAGCACTGGTTTTTAAAGAAAAATGTCCCATAACATCCAGTAGACTATTCATTGGAATAGCTTGATCTTGTAATGCTTCTAACACCATATCTTGCATTTGGTCAGTCAGTGCATACATTTGTAACAAACGTTCACCAAAGGCGGTTAACTTAGCCCCCCCACCTCCTTTACCGCCCTTTTCACTTTTAACTACGGATTCAGACAAACGGGTATTCATATCTTTAACCGAATCCCAAGCCGTTTTATAGCTCATACCAGCAAGCTTAGCTGCCTGACTAATCGAGCCACAGGTCTGTATCTGTTGTAGCAGTACGATCCGTTTTGGGTTAGCAAACACTTTATCTGCAACAGAAATCGTCAATAATGCTTTTAAATCCACGATATATTATCACCTTAAAAATGAAGTACATATTGTGCGTTATCAGTAAAACAATAACAACATAGCCATAATATGGCTACAAACGAACCGAATGAACAGTGCAAAAAACACACATTGAAGTTTACTTCATCGAGTCCAGTAACAAAGATAAATACAATATAAAGGTGTGATCATAACCACAAATGCAGGGAGCAGGTCTAAATATAGGAAAAAATATTCTCTTTAATGGTAAATAACCACTCATATAAGAAAACATATTCTCCACACATAGGCGTACAGTAAAACAACAAGCGTAAGGAAATGTAAGCCAACGTATATTAACGTCAAATTATGTGTTGCTGAAGTTATTTGTCAGCATCAATGAGGAATATAGAATGAATAATCAATGGCAGCAATACAAAAACCTACTAAACACCTTTGTGAAACCTGCATTAGGTTGTACCGAACCCATCTCTGCTGCATATGCCTCCGCAGTGGCGGCAAGTATGCTACCTGCAACGCCTGAACGAATTACCATTCAAGTATCAGATAACTTATATAAAAATTCAATGGGTGTATTTGTACCCGGCACTGGTAAAATTGGTTTAGCGATTGCAGCAGCAGTAGGTGCGATTGCCGGTGACCCTGATGCTGGGTTAGAAGTCCTCGCACAAATAACACCAACCCAAGTAACACAAGCACAAGCGTTAATCGATGCGGGGAACATCATAGTTAAGCGTACCGATGCAAGCGAGTTTATATACTGCCATGTAGAGGCACAGTATCAAGATAACACTGCAGTAGTCGTAATCAGTGGCGGTCATACCCAAATAACAAAAAAAACACTCAATGGTAAAGTCGTCTTCAGTAATAACAGCTGCTCAGCCCAAAGCTCAGGTAATATCTGCGATAACCTCGATATTAGCATCCAAGGAGTTTATGATTACGCGATGGGTACTGATTTTGCTGATATCAATTTTATTCTCGAAGCTGCTACATTAAACTCGAATTTAGCTGATGAAGGCTTAAACCATGCGTATGGGCTACAAGTAGGTCGTACCATAGAACAAAATATCAAAAGCGGTTTTATGACGGCCGATCTTAATAATACGATTATCATGCGTACCTCAGCGGCATCCGATGCAAGAATGGGAGGAGCGACATTACCCGCGATGAGTAATTACGGTAGTGGTAACCAAGGTATAGCGGCAACGGTTCCTGTCGCTATGATTGCCCAGTATTATCATACAAGTGATGAACAACTTGCACGGGCGCTTGTGCTAAGTCACTTAGGCGCGATCTATATTAAGCAGCACTATCCAGCTTTATCAGCATTCTGTGGTAACACGGTAACAAGTGCATCCGCAGCGATGGCGATGGTCTACCTTGCTGGCGGTAGCTATGAACAATCATGTTACGCCATCCAAAATGTGTTAAGTGATTGCTCAGGTATGGTATGCGATGGTGCAAAATCGACATGCGCAATGAAAGTAAAAACATCCACGAGTAGTGCCATCACAGCCTTTATGTTAGCGATGAATGATACACAAGCATTTGATCAGGGGATTATTGCGCAAGATATTGAAACCAGTATCTGCAATATTGGTACATTAGTAACAAATGGTATGAGTAATACCGACGCAACCATCATAAATATAATGTCAGCATGATCGACTAAGCGCCGTAATATACACCATATTATAGTGCTTATACCATTTTAGAAAATCACACCTAGATTTACATTGTTTGGGGGAAATAAGCAGATTAATGACAAATGATAGCGCTAACTTTACCATTAACGTATATAATCACACGCTATGTCACATTCAGTATTAGCATAAAGATTACACGACCTCGTTAATGGAATTGAACGTTATTAGGAGTAACAATGCACAACCTATCCTCAAAGTCGTATCGGCTACCACTCCAAAATAAATTGGTTGGTCTGTCAGTTATGATTATTATTGGGATCGTTGCCTTCGTATTATTCTTTTATCATTCTTTTTCAGCCAGTTTAGAAGAAGAAAAAAAAGCTCAATCCAAAAATTTTATTGAATCAGCCCTCGGTATTATTCAACACTTTCATCAGCTTGAATTATCTGAAAAGCTAACCACTGTCGAAGCTCAGCAAATGGCGATGCGAACACTAGAGTCGGCAACGTATGGTGATGATGGCTATTTTTGGATCAATGACAGTAAAGGTAAGATCTTAATACAACCTTACATGCCAAATTTAGTCGGTTTAAATATGACAAATTGGGCAGACAGTACTGGTAAATATATTTTCCAAGAATTTGATCGAGAAGCGAGAAAAGGTGGCGGCTGGGTTTCTTATACTTGGCCTAAATTAAACACATCTAAAGAATTCCCTAAAATATCTTATGTTGCTCATTACCCAGCTTGGGATTGGCTTATTGGTACAGGGCTTTATCTTGACGATATGAAATCCAATATTTTCTGGGCTGTATGTCGAACATCCGGTGTCTTGTTACTTGGTTTTCTCATTTTCATTGTCACTATCGTTGTCATTATTAACTATTTTGTACATCAATTAAGTGAGCTATCGGTACGTGACTCTCTGACTAATTTGTATACGAAACGTTTTTTAAAAGAGATTATACCGACATTAATGAACCACAATAAGATGACAAATCATCATCTTGTCGCCATATTTATCGATCTAGATAACTTCAAGTCTGTCAATGACAGACATGGCCATGACAACGGTGATAAAGTACTGAAACACGTGGCTAGAATAATGAGTGACAACGCTAAGCAGAATGATTACTGCATGCGTTACGGTGGAGAAGAATTCGTCCTTATCGGTTTTTTCGATAGTGAAACGTCTGCTGTTGATATGGCTGAAATTATCCGTCACCAAGTCTCTGAATTACGTTTCATCAGTGATGAATCCACTTTTAATATCACGTTAAGCGCTGGCATTGCACTACACCATAGTCACAGTAACCATAGTTTTGAACACACGTTGAAACGCGCGGATATGAAGTTATATGAAGCAAAAACAGCAGGGCGCAACCGCGTATCAATTTAATTTCATTAATCGTGTTATATTTCACAAAAAAATTAAAATTTTATTAATTCTCGAGTTTTTTTCTTAAAAAGGTATATTTACACATAATTTATATTCTACAATATCAATAGATTACATTATTAACTGTGTCACTATGTCTAATTTTTCAGCCTATTCGCATCGCTTACCCATTCAAAATAAATTAATTGTTTTATCCGTTCTTATATTTTCGGTACTGATTGCTTTCCTATTGTTTTTTTATAACTCTTTTTCGACGAGTTTAGAAAATGAAAAAAAGGCACAATCAAAGCATCTCACTCAATCAGCATTAGGGATAATCCGTTATTTTTATGATCTTAGTTCAGATGGCCAGTTATCAGATAAAGACGCTAAGAAATATGCCATGGATGCGCTTAAACACGCAACTTACGGTGATAATGGATACTTCTGGATAAGTGATCTAGATGGAGAGATTTTATTACAGCCATATAAGCCAGAACTGGTTGGTATGAGTTTATTAGACTGGCAATACACGGATGGAACACGCCCTTTCCGCGACATTGATAGAGAAAGGCGTAAAGCGGGTGGCTGGATCACCTATCTTTGGTCTAAAAATGATTCATTAGAACAATATTCCAAGATAGCCTACGTGAGTTACTTCGCTCCTTGGGACTGGTTAATTGGCACCGGTATTTATCTTGATGATATGGAAAAAAAGGTATTTTGGACTGTATCAAAAGCGACCGGTATTCTACTCTTTGGGTTTGTACTATTCATTGGTGCATCCATCCTTACTATCAACTATTTTATAAATAAACTCTCTAAACAGTCCGTTCGTGACTCGTTGACAAGGCTCTATTCCAAGCGTTTTCTAGAAGAAGTGATACCTGGAATGTTGGAAAATGAAAAACGTCATAACAGAGCGTTAGCCGCCATATTTTTAGACATCGATCATTTTAAAAAAATCAATGATACCTATGGTCATAATTGTGGCGATAAAGTATTGACAAAAGTAGCCCGTGTTATGATGGAATGTACACGTACTGGCGATTATTGTATTCGTTATGGTGGTGAAGAGTTTGTTATTATCGGCCCCTGCGATAATAGCGAAAATGTAATAGCTGTCGCAGAACATATAAGAAAGCAAGTATCAAATTTAGTATTCACCCACGATAATACAGCGTTTAGCATCACCTTAAGTGCAGGTATAGCCCTACATGATCACGCTAAATCCTCATTTGAGGAAACGTTAAACGACGCGGATATGAAATTGTACGAGGCAAAAACAGCTGGACGTAACTGCGTTGTTATCTAGTGCTAAATCAAACGAATAAAATTTTGCCTTGTTAATTTACGTTAACGAGGCTAGAATTTACCAATCGATATATAACTAGGTATATAACGGTTGGGTATTTACCTCGCATTCAAGAAAAATATACATAAGGGATTGTTCATGACGCAGAGATATCACTGCAGGTTAAAACAGATCATTACCATTATTTTAGTTATTTTCAGCAGTCATGTTATGGCTAAAGAGCGTTTAACTATCTTTGCAGCGGCCTCATTAACTAACGCCTTAACAGAAATCGGTGATACGTTTAAAGCTGACGTAATAGCAAACCCAACAAAAATAAACCCAGTATTCTCTTTTGCTTCATCTTCGACTTTAGCAAGACAAATTGCCCAAGGGGCACCCGCTCAAATCTATTTATCTGCAAATCAAAAATGGATGGATTACTTAGTTAAACAAAAAGCGGTTGCGGCAGACTCTCGTGTGACCTTGTTACGTAACTCACTGGTGCTCATCGCCCCTAGTACAAGTCCAATAAGTAGCGTCGTCTTAAATAAGCACTGGAATATCACGCATGCAGTGGGTGATAGTCGGATCGCAGTTGGCGATCCCGATCATGTACCAGCAGGTCGCTATGCTAAACAAGCATTAGAAAGTTTAGATTTATGGCAAAAAGCGATGCCGTTATTAGCCCGAACAAGTAATGTTCGCGGTGCATTAGCGCTAGTCGAGCGTGGTGAGTCACCATTTGGTATTGTGTATGCGACTGACGCACAAATATCCAAAAAAGTAAAAACGGTTGCGACCTTCCCAGAAAATAGCCACAAAGCCATTGAATATCCTCTGGTCATTGTCGGTCATAATACTAATTCCGCCACCAGAATATTCTACCGATACTTGCAAACAAAAACGGCACAAGCAATATTTGTTAAATACGGTTTTAAGGTACACTCTATTTAAGGTCAATAACGTTGAATTTGTTAAGTGATTATGAAATTGCAGCCTTGCTGCTGAGTTTAAAAGTATCGAGTGTGGCGGTGTTATTCAGCCTACCCTTTGGTATCGCTTGCGCGTGGATATTAGCCCGTTGTGAGTTTCCGGGTAAGTCGCTGTTTGACAGCCTGATTCACTTACCTTTGGTATTGCCGCCCGTGGTGATTGGTTATATTTTATTAATCTCTATGGGGCGTCAAGGCAGCATTGGCGCGGTACTTTATGACTGGTTTGGTTGGAGCTTTAGCTTTAGTTGGCGTGGTGCAGCATTAGCGGCTGCGATCGTCTCGTTTCCGTTAATGGTACGTGCTATCCGTTTGTCATTTGAAAGTGTTGATAGTCGTTTAGAGCAAGCCGCGCGTACCCTAGGTAGTAATCGCTTACGGGTATTTTTAACCATTACCCTGCCGTTAACCTTACCCGGTATTGTTTCTGGTATGGTACTGGCCTTTGCTCGCAGTTTAGGTGAGTTTGGTTCAACGATTACCTTTGTGTCTAATATCCCTGGTGAGACGCGTACTATTCCACTCGCCATGTACTCTTTTATTCAAACTCCAGGTGCTGAGCATGAAGCCGCACGCTTGTGTGTGATTGCTATTGTTATTGCCGTATTATCGTTAACCGCATCACAATGGTTAGCCAAAAAAGCCCAACAGCGAGTCGCGTCATAATGTTAACTATTGATATAAAGAAACAACTGGGTGATTTGGATTTGCAAGTGAATGCTCAAATTCCGATGCAAGGTATCTGTGCTGTGTTTGGTCGTTCTGGTGCAGGTAAAACATCGTTGGTGAATATTCTTGGCGGGTTATCAACACCAGATAAGGGTCAGCTAACTTTAGGCGATACGCATCTTTACCACCAGCAACTGCGAGTTAATTTACCGCCTGAACGTCGCCGTATTGGTTATGTCTTTCAAGAAGCGCGTTTATTCCCCCACTACAGTGTGCGCGGTAATCTCAATTATGGCAATAAAGATAAAGACCAAGTTCATTTTGATTCGGTGGTGAAGTTACTTGGTTTAGGTGAGTTATTAAAGCGTTATCCATCAACCCTTTCAGGCGGTGAAAAGCAGCGTGTTGCGATTGGTCGCGCCTTGCTAACACGGCCACAAATGTTATTAATGGATGAGCCATTAGCAGCATTAGATTTACCCCGTAAGCGTGAGCTTATTCCTTATTTATTGCAGCTCGCGAAAACCCTTAATTTACCCATTATTTATGTAAGCCACAGCTTAGATGAGATCTTACAGCTGGCTGATACCATGCTAGTATTAGATAAGGGTAAAGTGTTAGTTAACGGTCACTTACAAGCTGTTTGGGACAGTGCAGAAATGCGCCCTTGGTTGCCAGCAAAAGAACAAAGCTCACTATTAATGGCGACAGTAACAGCGCTGAATGAAGGCTATCGCATGAGTAAGTTAGCGCTCGCTGATGGTACTTACCTGTGGATCAATGGTTTGCCCTTACCTGTGAGCAGTAAACTACGTGTACGTATTCATGCTAACCATGTATCTCTGTGTAAAACACGTCCACAAGACAGTAGTATTCGTAATATTCTACCGACGACAATTACCGAGATCATACATTCAGAATCAAGTGATAATGTGCAGGTTAAATTGGCGTTTGGTGATGACCACATATGGGCAAACATCACACAATGGGCATGTGATGATTTAGCACTAACAGTTGGGCAAAGTGTGTATGCTCAGATCAAAGGCGTAAGCATGACAGAAAGTGAATTAGCGCAGTCGTTTTGAGGGATTCTCAACGATTCGAATAATTCACTAATAGAGTCGATTTTTATGTAGAAATCAATACTCCCCACTTTAGTATAAGCAGTTAATTGCACAAGCCTATTTTAGATTACTTTTATGTTTTTCATCATCCTTTTTCTTTATCAGTGATGATAAATTACCAGTCCCAAATATTGTATTTATTCTTATTAGCGGAAATTTGTTATGTTCAAAAATAAAATCACATTGCTTTGCAAATGCAATTCTTGTAGCTGCTGTATGGTATGTTAAGTAACCTAAAGAACTACCGGCCTCAGAAATGTCGATGCCTTTTTCCCCCTTATAAAGCTTGTAATAACTATATTCATTACCCTTCTCTTTCTGCAAAATAGTAAACCCATTAATCATCAAAGCTCCATTTTTTTTGCAAACCGAAAACCCCCTTGGTTCTAAATAACCAACCCCACCCATTTTCATATTATCTACATTATAAAAACCAAGTGAGTTTATGGCGTCGGAGTTCTCCATATCAATAGTAAATGCCTCGGCATTACTCACACAAAATAGCGCAAAAAAAACAAATGCATTATTTACAAACCTATTCATAACTACCTCTAACGTTAAAAATACCAAGCTAACTCTATACTACTTCGCTATAACATCTGCATCCAAAAAATCTCGCAGTTCAATTAATGCCATATTTCTGAGCTTTTTCGTGAAATAATAAAACCTAAATACATAGAATTCTTTTGGTAAAAAGTAATACGTTTTATCATCAATTTTCAATACACCAACAGTTAGCCTAAATAGATTAACCTCTAATATGCTGGCTTTGCTATAACCCTGAATTTCATTACCTGAAATATGCAAAATATTATTTTTAATTTCAATATCAACCAGCTTTTGTGAAAATTTATAGAACACATAATGTATGGGCATTATTATAATCAAAGCTTGTCCCATTTCTATAACATCTGATATTTCAATATCCCACCCATCAACAAAAAACAATATGAAAGTACATAAAAATACTATTGTAAGTAGTATGATTATAATTACAGTCCCTATGAACGCCATAAATTTAATATGATGACGCCCGAAACTTGATGTTATATTTCCCATTATTAATTCCAAGTATTACTGACTGCTACAGTTTATTAATTATATTCGAGAGTCATTTACCAAGCACTGTAAAGTGCGACTAAAACTAAAGGT
>Ga0209292_1000282_pt1 | contig 69213 bp, 59 predicted proteins | sample GOMGulsemesocosm_2_FD_184634 | JGI IMG/M metagenome (GOLD analysis project Ga0209292, IMG submission 184634) | Methane-oxidizing microbial communities from mesocosms in the Gulf of Mexico - GOM9C Gulf of Mexico (SPAdes) (version 2) | ecosystem: Environmental > Aquatic > Marine > Cold seeps... | reverse complement strand
GCACCAAACTTGCTGCCTCTAATTTAAATTCTTTTGTAAAAGTTCGACGTTTACTAGTCATTTGACACCTCATTTAGATGGTAATAATACCACCTTGAATGGTGTCCGAGATCATTAGACCACTACATTCCTCTTAGTGTTAACTAGAATGAACTAAAGCTAATTAACTCTCTTATTCGTTTTATGGTGGGTGCTTGCTTTAACCACATGTTTTGATGGTTGCCTTAATTTCTGTCTAGTCGATTGCTTATGAGACTTTTGTGGTGATGAATTTGAGCCCGAATGTTTATAAGTTGCATGTTTTTTAGCTGTAGGTTTATGCATTGCGTAATGCTTGTTACTCGATTGATGCTTTTTTTGTTTAACAGTTTTTGATTGAACAACATTCCCTTGAGCAACATACGATTTGTTTTTCCTGTTCTTAGTATGAGGTTTAATTTTATAGTTATTCGTTACCACAGCAGGTTTATTATGTTTTTTTACCTTCCTATCATTGCTAACATGACTACTGCGAACTATTTTATTGCGATTAGTATTCCCGTTATGAATACTTGGACGCACACCATGGTACTTCTGCTTTACACGACCGCTACTATAAGCCACACCACGTCGGTGTTTTGGTTGATGATTCCAGCGTTTTGCACCATGACTAATCACTATTTTGTTTCTTGGGTGGTAACCATGACGATTATAATGATTAACAACAACATGGCGATTATGCCAATGAAAAGCACTAAAGAAAAAGTGAGTGCTGATGTGCACACCATGTCCCCAATAAAAATTACCGTGATGAGCAGTATAGTAATAAGGGCTATGCCAATACACCGGCGGGTAATGTGACCAGTGCCAACGACCATAGACCACACGAGTATCATAATAAGGAACGTATACAATTTCGGGTTGTGCTGGTTCAATAATAATAACTTGTCGCTCTTTTATCACCTGCACATTATCCATATTTTTCAAGCTACCGGCACGCTCAGCCTTTTGTCTTAATCTTTGAATACTAGCCATAACTCTGCCTTCATCTTGTAAAAAAGCATCACCGAGTCTTTGCATCCATGTTAAGTTTTCGCTCAGTTTACTCATAACTTGAGGAAAGGCTAAAAGCGCTTTAATGCTTGCATCCCAATCTTTCTTTTGCGATTTTTGATGTATTTTCTTCGTCGTTAAAGACGAATTGTTTGTGAGCCAACGATCTGCAGCAATCACCTCAAGTGGATAAGTCGATGCAATAAGGATATGAGTAAGTAAAGTATCAGGATATAAAGCTATTGGCGCTAGAATTTGCGCAAGTTCAGCTTCTGATAAGTACTGCTCTTCTTGTGTTGTTAGTGTGGCTGAAAAAGCAGTGCTTGATAACGTTAAGGCTGACAGTGTTGCTACTGATAACGACAGTAAACAAGTAATCACAAAGTACTTTAATCTAGGGGGAATATAGCTGTTCATAAGTTTACCTTAATTCAGTTCTAATGATATGAACTAGGTTAACCTTATGAAGCTGAACAAAAGCTGAATGAAAAAGTTAAAACTGAATGATGTATAAACAGTACATTTTTTACTTTTTACAGCGTTAAATACACATAAAAATATACAAAGAGGTAAGCTAGCTAGTAAAGGTAAGTTTAAATTTAGCACCGCCCAGTTTGTCAGAAGAACTAATATACAGCTCACCTTGATAACTGGCCACTAAATCACGCACTATCGCTAAGCCAACACCATGCCCCTCAAGGTAAGTATCAGCACGAACACCGCGCTCTAGTATTTGGGTGATTTGTTTTTCCTCGATGCCGACACCATCATCTTCAATGCACATAATTAGCATATTATCATGCTCGCTTAGCGTTAACATAATCGTGGTTTTTGCCGCTTTATAAGCGTTATCTAATAAATTACCTAAAAGTTCAAGCAAGTCAGCTTCATCCCCTTTAAAAATTAGTTTTTGTGTCAAGTTGACGGTGACTTTTTTATTCTCTCCTTGATAGATTTTAGCTAAAGTATTGAGCAATTTATCTAATACAGGTTTAACCTCTATACCCAATAACCAAGAAGAGTGCCCTGCACTTTGTGCCCGCTTAAGTTGATGCTCAATGGTCGAGTTTATCCGGTTTATTTGCTCTTGATTAACTGCTGAAATATTTCTTTGTGCTTGTAGAACTGCCAAGGGTGTTTTTAAACTATGGGCAAGATCTGACAAAGCATTTCGATAACGTTGCCTTTGCTTTTGTTCCGTATCTAATAACTGGTTTAATTGAGAAGTTAGTTGCGACAATTCTTTAGGGTATAAGCTGGTTAACCTTTGTGCCTTACCCTGTTCAATGGCCGTTATCTCTGTTTCTAAGGTTGATAAAGGTTTTAATGTCCACATTAGCCAGAGAAGTTGCAACAATAATATAATAAACATTAATACTGCTAAACCAAACCAAAGTTGCTGCTTAAAATTAGTAATAAATTGCAAAAATGTTTGCTTGTCTTTAATAATATGCACTGTCATTGGAAAGCTGTGCTCACCTTCATTAAAGCTAACAGCATAACTAAAAATAAAATGTGGCATGCCATTAATCTTTAGAGTGCTAAATGCTTTATCACCCGTTGCTAACATCGCTAACTTTAGGGGCAGATTTTTAGGCAAGTTCAGTGTTAATAAAGACTGCGAACGCCATAATATTAAATTCTCATTACTTTTATTGCTCACTTGCTGTGAGACAAATGCATATAAACCAGAGCCACTGACATTAAACTGATTCTCTATTAATGCTTCCGGCATAATTAAACTTGATCGCTCAACTTCTGCGACAGCTAAAATAGCATAACTATAAGCACTTAATTCATTTTCAATGCTACGCACCATATGCTTTTCAAATGAACTCATAATAATAAAAGCAATGGTAGGTAAAATGATAATTACCATCGCTAATATGCTCACCATTAAGCGCACTTTAAGGGAGTTAAAATATATATTTAAAAATGAGCTAAAACTCGTTGTAACAAAAGATTTTAAGAATGACAGCAAGACAATACCTAGACAGTAAAGTTAACTAAACGATAACCTTGACCACGCTTAGTTTCAATAAAGTTGTGTTTATTTTCTGGATCGAGTTTTTTGCGTAAACGCCTAATAAATACCTCTATTACATTAGAGTCTAAATCAAAGTCTTGGTCGTAAATATGTTCTGTTAACGTTGTTTTAGAGATCACTTCACCGACATGCAACATGAGGTATTTAAATACTTTAAACTCATGAGCGCTTAAACTCACACTTTGCTGATCTACCAGTACTTGTGATGTCGAAGTATCTAAACTAAATGGCCCATTAGTAATTGTTGAACTTGCTTTACCAGCACTACGCCTAATTAAAGCATTTAAGCGCGAACTTAACTCTTCGGCATGAAAAGGCTTCGTAAGATAATCATCAGCACCAGCATCTAAACCCGCAACTTTATCTTGCCAGCGATCACGAGCGGTAAGGATTAAGATAGGAAAGTCACGTCCCTTTTCTCTTAATGTTCTGACGACAGTAGAACCGTCTATTTTAGGTAAACCTAAATCAATAACAGCAATATCATAGTCATATTCCATACCTTGAAATAGGGCGACTTCACCATCACTAGCAACATCTACTGAATAGTTTTGTAATAAAAGCTGTTGTTGAAGTTCTTGCTGCAAGGCTTGGTCGTCTTCAACTAAAAGTAAACGCATAACAATTCATTCCTTGTAGCTTGATAGCTGGTATTACATTAGCGAGCGCTATGGTAATTTCAGCGGTTTCAGGTTAGTTATTTTCTATCTTTCCGGTTTTAGCATTGACACTTTTAGAGACAACTTGCCCATTGGGTTTAACAATCTTAACTTTATAACCAGAATTATTCTTTTGTTTGTTAACTTTTAAGACCTTACCACCATATTTTTTTTGTACTAGTTTCGCCGCTTGTTTTGAACTAGTCACTTTTTTACTTGCTTGTTTGTCTGCCGCCCAAGTATCACTCACATTTAGCGTAAACATACTTATTAATAGCGTTAATAAAAAAACTCGTAATTTCATTTCAATACCTAGTGCAGAAAAACGTTAATAACTGTCAGTGTAAAAGAATGCTTGGAGCAAATAAACCTAGTTTGTCTTAATGATACAAAATACTAGCTGAACAAAGACTGAATACTTTTAATGGCTATTAATAAGCTGTTCAGCTTCGGTTCATTTTAGTTAGGCTTTAATAGAATTAAATCAACGTAGAAAAGGTTTAATGATGAGCAACTTTATCAAGCAATTATCTTCAAGAGTAACACCACTATTATTAACAACATTACAATTAAGCTTAATGTTAACTTTGATGTTAACAACGCTACCAAGCTTTGCTGAGCAAGCTAATAAGACAAACATAACTAGCATTAAAAGTTTTTCTAATGGACAGGTTTCTAGCGCTATTGACAAGATCTCACAAGAGAAAGTGATACAAGGAATTAAGCAAAGAATAAAGCTAGGCGATAGTGACCAAGCGCAAAATAAATCTTTGGGTACCACTCGAAATGAGGTTATTAATCAAAAACAAAAAACATATAAGAATACTTCAGGTATTCTGTCTAAAAGAGCGGCTAAACCCACTAACCTTAATATCTCTAACAGAAGTTTTAGTGATGGCAGCTTTGTTATTTATGAAGGTTTTTCACAATTAATCGAAGATTATGATTACGATGGTTTTTACCAGACCTTTAGCGTAACGTTTGATGCTGACCTTGTTACTTACAACCCTTATGCTCAAGCAGCTGTATACGCAGAACTATACCTTAGCGAGAACGGTGGTCCTTGGCAGCATTACTACACCACCGACAGTTTTGTTATACAGGGTGAGAGTACTGATGATAGTTTTGAAGTTTATAGCACCTTAAGCCAAGGTTTTACTGCTAATCATTACGATGTACTTATCGATCTATATGAAGTGGGTTATTCAAATATTGTTGCTTCATATAGCAGTGATGATAGCAATAGCTTATATGCTCTTCCCCTAGAGAGCAGTGATTATGATATAGCGTACTACGAAGAGGCGCAGCTTCATGGTGGCAGCGCATCATTCGCAGGTTTAATGGTTATCTTGATGGTATTATTCATCCGTCAATATAACTTAAAGCCAAGACTTTCGTTACTTATGACTAAAACTAGCGATAAATAAAACCCAATTCAAAACTTACACAGTATTACCTTATATATGCTTTTTAACAAATGTATCTATAGCTTCAAGCGCTTTAGCTCTGTTTTTAGCATTACTAAGATGATGATTACCATTTTTAAGTTCAATAAAAGTTACCTGTTTCTTGGCATCTTCCATTTCATCAAACATATCTTCTGATTGATGAAATGGTACTACCATATCGTGTTCACCATGTATTAATAACACTGGAGCATTAATGCTATTCACTGCATTGATAGGCGATATTTTTTCAAGATGGTTTTCTTCCAAATTCCCATTGGAGATCACCCTATCCCAATAGGAAACAACCCAATGGTCATACCCATACTTTCGTCGATCCGCGCTTAACATACTTGGAATATCAGCAACACCATTAATCGCCACCACACATTTGTATAGGTCAGGGGTAAATGCTGCACCAGCAAGTGCTGCATAACCACCATAACTAGCACCTACAATACAAACTCTATTAGCGTCTATTTTACCTGCTTTAGCTAAGGTCGTAATAGCATCAGATAAATCATCCTGCATCTTACGTCCCCATTCACCCCGACCTTTATTTAAATGCTTTGAGCCAAAGCCTTTTGAACCACGAAATTGAGGCTGAATAACTAAGTAGCCTTGACTTGCGAAGTATTGCGCTAACCAATCAAATTCAATTTTGTCATATAACTCAGGGCCACCATGAGGTAATAAAATAGCAGGAAGGTTATTAATTGGCTTACCTTTAGGTAACGTTAATAGTGTTGGAATATTTAAGCCATCTCTCGCCTTATAAAAAGTCTCTAGGACTTGATTAACGTCTTTTGATTTAATCTCTGGACGGGCATGAGCAACTAAATCCAGTTGACCCTTTTGATAACGTATAAATTGACCTGAGCTACCTTGACCACTCATGTGAAAAATAATAGAAGACCAATCTGGGGTGTAGTCATTTATGGTTAAAGCCATACCTGGAAGTACGGTATCTATTCCACGCATTCTTTTATTTAACTTTTCATCAAAAAATTCATAGCTTGGCTTAAAACCAGAGTAACGTACGCCATAAACAACTCGGTTAATATCAGTTAAAACTGTTTCTACATCACGATCTTCGCGGCTAAATAATGGGCTTGAAATATCTCCATTGGCAAGTGATATGGTGTAATAAGCCCATCGACCATGCTCGTTATCTTGTCGAATCATCACCAAACTTTTTCTATCTGGGGTAACGCCAACAAATGAAACATGTCTTATTTCCGTTTCTTCTTCAAATATATTTACCCAACTATCATCAATTCTAGCTTCTAACATATGACGATTTTTTTTATTACTAAAACGTTCTCGAGCGAGTAACTTACCATTATTACCGACAAAAAAATCAACGCTATCATGAGTGCCTTTATTATATACTCTTGGTTTCTTTCGCTTGGTTAGATCAACCTTAAATAAACTATAACGAGACTCACTTTGCCAAGCGGGCATGTAGGTATATCGTCTATCTTCAGAAACACCAACAACACTCCCAAGAGAAGTTTGCCCTTCATAAAGGCCATAGCCAGCAGTCATCAGTTGATGCATATCTCCTGTCTCAAGGTTTAATGAAAAAGCGACACTCATGTCATGGCGACCTCGATACCCTATCAAACGTGTGTTTTTTGATGCAACTAAAATCAATCGATTGTCATCAATAAAGTAGACGTTATCAGGGTTAATCTCTCCGATAGACACAGCTCTAATTAGTTTCCCCTTATCAAGGTCAATGACAATTAGCAGGTCTTGGTCATTATTTACTTGGCGATATGCTAACTTCGTTGCCGAAGGGGATATAACCACCATGCTTTTTTCCGGTAGTTTGGCATAATCTGCATAAGTTAATTCAGAGGCATTTACGAAATTCATGACGAATAGCGCAACTACGCCATAAACTATATTATAGAATTTAATGGGTTTTCCTTTACATAATATCTTTAAAAAATAAAAGCGTAGCGTACAGAAAATCAAATGTAAGTAAAAGCTTTTGCTAGCCAAATTATCATAATAAAATAATAATAAATCAGTACGTCATCAATAATTTATTATGTGTTCTCTCAAACTCGAGTGTTATTGAGATAATTAATTAACCATATCAATTGCCAAAATAATTGTATTGTTAAGTTCAGCCATACCACTGCCGTTCCTTGCTGAAACAGCTAAACCAAACTGTAAAGTTAACAAGTAATTAGCTATTACTTCTGCGTTTATATTCTTATGTAGATTATTAGACTGTTTTTCTTTTTCAAAAAAATCAGTTAGAAACAATAGCGTTTGCTGATTTACCTCTTTAACTTCATCAGCGGAACTTTCTGGTAATGAAGAACCTGCAATTTCAGAGGTGCTAAGGCAAATAAAACAGCCTTTGGGTGAGCCCTCATCCGTCAACATTTTTGCGATAGAAACTAAATAATTTTTTAATCGTTCTTTTAATGATAATTCACAACCGAGTAGATTTTCAGAATGGTATCGACCATGTTTTGTTAAATAAAATGCCAGCGTTTGATTAAATAATTTCTCTTTATTCCCGAAGGCTGCGTAAAGGCTAGGTTTATTAATTGACATAGCCGTTGTTAAGTCTGTCAGAGAAGTACCTGGGTAACCATTTTTCCAAAAAACTAACATAGCTTTTTCGAGCGCTTGCTCTTTATCAAAACTGCGATGACGACCTGCAGCCATAACTACTTCCTTAATAAATATAAATTGCAATTATGTACCGATAGGTATAGATTTGTCAATTATGTACCGATAGGTACATAATTGGATTTAAATTAACTTTTTAAAGGATATTGAAAATGAATGACTTAACAGGCAAAACAGCAGTTGTAACTGGCGGTAATAGTGGTATCGGATATGCGACGGCAAAACAGTTTAAAAACGCTGGCGCTAAAGTAATTATCACTGGCAGGGATGCCGATAAAGTCGCTACCGCATCATTTGAATTAGGTGTAACAGGTATAGTTGCTGATGTTATAAACCTAAAAGCTATGGATACACTTGTTGAGAAAGTTAAGATCGAATTTGGCAATATAGATATATTATTTGTTAATGCTGGTGTATTCAGTCCGGCGCCTATAGGCAGTATTTCGGAGGAGATGTTTGATAATCAAATGGGTATCAACTTTAAAGGTGCTGTATTTACTACCGAGAAGTTTTTACCATTGATTAACGACGGTGGAGCAATTATTAACCTTTCTTCTATTAATGCCTACACGGGTATGCCAAATACGGCTATTTACGCAGCGTCCAAAGCGGCATTAAATTCATATACTCGTACGGCAGCAACAGAGCTAGCACCTCGTAAAATACGTGTAAACTCTGTTAATCCCGGCCCTGTTTATACACCTATATTTGCAAAAACAGGGATGGATGAAACACAGCTAAGTGAATTTGCAGGTGCAATACAAAACAGAATCCCACTTAAACGATTTGGCCAAGCTGAAGATATAGCTAAATTGGTATCGTTTTTAGCCTCAGACGATGCTTCATTTATTACAGGCTCAGAATACAATATTGATGGTGGCATCAATATTAACCCGATCCTGTAATAGGACCGCACTTACCTGATCTGCAAGGTAAGTGCTTTTTTAGAACAGGTTATTTTAAATAAAGTAGAATAAAATTTCAGCGAAAATAAATGTATCAGCTTACCCAATGATACTTTTTGATAACAATTATAAACAAAACACTACACTGCAATAGCTAACTTTTAGTTGCCTATTTCTATATCATCAACTTTTAATTAACCGACATGTTATTAAATAAAATAACATTAGAGTAAGGAACAAGTTATGTTATTGCTAACCAGAAGAATAAGTGAATCATTAAAAATCGGTGATGATATTACCGTAACAATATTGGCCGTTCAAGGAAACCAAGTACGTATAGGTATTGACGCACCTAAAGATGTATCAGTACACCGCGAAGAGATATACAACAAAATACAAGTTGAGAAAGTGACAGCCCCTGAAATAGTATGGACAAAGCCTGAGTCATCTCATAGTAAACTCCCAACAATTATAGTGAAAAAATCTAGAAAGGTAGCTTAATCATCAATAAAGCTAGCTCACCAAATTCATCTGCAGATGATCCCCCTAACATGGCTAGTTTATTGCCGAGAAATACCAAGTAGCGTTAAAATATCCTCTAACTAGGGCGTCAACTTGGTATGATAATGAGCAAAACAATCATTATTTATCCATTCTGCTGACAAATAAAACTGAAGCCCGGTAATATCAATGGCTACAGCTAAGATAGCTCTAGTTTTCGTTTTGGTTATTTTATAGCAACCATCCCCCTAAAATTTAACTTTACTGACTACCTCCTAGTTGATAATCCCGCTTAAGGAGACCCACTAAATATCTTCTTATAGTAACTTTACTAAGAGCTAAAAGAGTCTTCATTCAACATAGTACCTTGTTAATAATAATCCCTTTACAAAATAGTACAGTCGAACTATTATAAAAACACAGTTGTACTATTTATTATTTCACTAAAATATGGATACTTGATATGAAATTCAGTTATTTTAACAATGGTGGTTCAAAGTTAGGCTTAACAGCTATTTTACGTGGGGTTACTGCAACAATAAGTACACTAGCCCCCGGACTTAGCTCCTTCTTAGGAGAAAATATATTGATGAAACCTTATAGTAAACGTCAATATAACTTTGGCGAAATTAGACCTGATAATGAACTAAACCTGCAAACATCAATGGGGAATGTTCATGTTAATCTCTTTGGCTTAGGAAGCAGAGTTATTATTGTTAGCCATGGGTGGGGAGATACAAGTAAGAGCTTTCAAGAAATGATCATTTTTTTAACCCAACAAGGTTATATGGTCGCCGCTATTGATCATATTGGTCATGGAAAATCATCAGGAAATAAATCACATCTACTTAGCTTTATTGAAAGCCTTGAATTACTCATTGAGCAGTTCCGTGAAGACCGCATCGCTATAGAAGGTATTATTGGCCATTCCATGGGGGCAATTGCGACCTTGAACCTGCCAAGCTACCTTCTAGAAAACAAGAAAATCATTCTAATTTCTTCACCGATTAATTTTTTTGAATTAATGTTTGAAAAAGTAGAACAAGCGGGAATTTCCAGAAAGCTATTATCTAGAGTATTGGAAAATATTAGCCATAAACACGGTAAAACATGGCGACAATTAACCACCGAAAATAACCGTAATAAATTAACGCTAGACTTCACCTTTATTCATGATCGCCAAGATAGATATGCCCCTTTTTCCGACGTGACAGACTTTTTAAAACAAGAGAAAACAACGTTAATTGAGACAGAAGGACTTGGTCATAGAAGAATATTAAGCGATACTAGCGTCATTAATGATATTGCACAGGTTTTAGCTAACACCAAGTCCAATACATTTATGCCCCCTCAACGAGAATTAAAAATATCTTAGGTAAACCATTAATTGCGAGTGTGTTCATTACCTTTTAAAAATCAATAACAATACATGCAAACCGTTTAACCTAGCCCTAGTGAGCTTCTCAGTATAAGAATAACCACACAAATTTATTTGATTTATAATGACTAGACCATCATAAATTTTATTTGTTATTATCCTACAAAGACAGCCCTGAGCTGGTAAAAAAGTTAATGGAATTGGTATATATGAACAAAGGCGAACGTACCCGCTTAGAAATCCTCAAGCAAAGCATCATTTATAGCAGTCAATATGGTCTTGCCGACATTACTATAGGCACAGTGTCTAAGTTATGCCATTTATCAAGAACAGGGGTTATTTCACATTTCGAAAATAAAGAAGATATGCAAATAGCGATATTAGAATATGGTGAAGGCTTATTTACCGAGCGAGTAATAAAGCCCGCATGGCGTGAAGATCCCTTAGATCATGTCATAACTCTACTCGAAAACTGGGCCGACTGGACCAGTGAAATGTTTAAAGAACATCAAGTAAGTTGTCCTTTTATTAAAGCTGTTGTTGAATTTCAAAATAGACCTCCATCTAAAGTACGGACTTTTACCATTGAGCAGCAAAATAGGTTAATCAACTACCTTACCCATAGGATTTCTCGTTGTGTTGAACAAAAAAGATTAACTGATGAAGTTGAAAGTATTGCCATTGCTTATGAGCTGTATAGCTTGTATTTAGGACATGCTATCACCCAACATACAGCACCAATAAAGAGTTCCGACACTTTATTTAAAAACAGTGTCGCTAGGTTATTAAAGCAATATCAACTATCAAGCTAACCCTTAACCCTTCCCTCGAGGTTTTTTCGATCATTTCTAATCCGGTACCTATACTCAAAAGACAGGCAAATATGAGTAGCATAATGTTTAAATGGGCCTTAATATTTTTTTCTTTCTCGGTATTTAGCAGCTTAAGTTGCCAACTTGATGTGCGCCTAGAGCAGTTTGGGCCCGCATCACAAAAGAATAAACATGATAGCTGGTTTGGGATAGATATGGATCTTACTAAAGCACTATTGGATGAAGCTCAGTGCGGCTTCAGCGTTTTAGAGGTATCTTGGGCCAGAGCACTAATTATGCTTAATCGTGGTGAAATTGATATAATACTTAATGTTTCAAAAACAATCGAAAGAGAGAAAAATTATTATTTTATTGGCCCTGTTCATAATGAAACCATTGTCTTCGCCACCTATGAACACGGAAAATATCCGCTAAATAGTATAGCTGACATTCTTAAACTTGATAGGCCTATTGCTATACAAAGAAACGCCTACTATGGCGAGGCAATACAAAACTTGCTCGAACAAGCCGATTATCAAGAGTCCTTTGTACATGTTGCTAATAATGAAACGAAATTAAGGTTACTAAAACGCGGCCGTATAAGTGGCTTTTTAGAAGCTAAACGTAATATTACTCACGGTATTGAAAATGATAGCAATTATGAAGGAGTTTGGTTCCCTGATTTAGTCATTCATAAAAACCCTATTTATTTTGCCTTAAGTAAAAAGTCTATAAATAAAGCATTAAAATTAAAGATTTCTGATAGTTTTGACCGTCTAACTTCTCAAGGAAAGATTAAAGAAATTATTTTGAAACATGAAAAGAGTCACTTACCCACAACGCTAATTCAAGAAAAGTAATTCGATATGTTAGGGGCTCTTGATCTTTCGAGGTTACTTGTTTAGATAGTGGTTAGGGGGTCACTCAAGGTAACTGCTTAGGATAATTACTTCTGCATGACTAATAAGATACTTCCTCTACCGTCTGCAAGACCCCCCTCAAATAAAACTACCTGACAAATTCGGATAAGACGTTTCAATTTTGTTGAAAGCAGTGAATAAATTAAAACCAAAGAAATTCAACAGAATTTAGTTTACTAGTACCAGTTAAAATATCCTCCTCCGGTGGTTCATAAATGACACTCAGTTAATATTTTTAAGTTAGACCGTGATTGTCTTTTTATCTGCCCCCCTTGTTCTGTTATTTAAACTCTCATGCATAGTTTTCCATAAACCACTTGGGTTATAGGGCTTTGCGACAAAGCCATCCATACCTGCATCAAAGCACTTCTTACGTTCTACCTCAAGATCACTCGCTGTAATAGCAACAATCGTGGTATGCCTTTGGGCCTCCTTTTCTAACTCCCGTATTTTTCGGGTCGCTGAGATACCATCCATTATCGGCATGTGACAATCCATTAAGATGATATCAAAGTGTTCTTGTTGCCAAAGTTCAACAGCTTGTTTACCATCATTCGCTGTTGATATATTCGCAGCAATCCCGGCCACCATATTGGTACAAACTTTTCGGTTTATTGGTGAGTCATCAACAACTAATATTGCTAATTGTCGCTTTTTCAGTTGGGATTCGACCTCAGTTATATTATCTTCTGTGCTTTCTACATTTTCTACACTATCTGTAATCTCGATAATTTCTGTGGTTTTAGTGCTTTCGGTAACGTCATTACATTTAGTTTCTTTATTATCATCTTTGTTTAGCATTACTTTTAAGATTGTTTGATGTATTTTTTCTGGCGAAACAGGAACCTCTAATAAAGCTTCGATTCCCAAGTCGTTACATTTATTATAATCCGCTTCATTTACATATGCCGAGGTCATGATAACTTTACAATTATTACTTAGTGAATTTTGTTTAATGAGTTTAAATAAGCCGTAGCCACTGAGTTTCGGCATGTTCTTATCTATGAAAACAAGATCAAAGCTTTCATTTTTCTTATCAAATTCTTTTAGCGTTTCAACAGCTAATAAAGGATCATTTAAAATTGCGACCTTCATCTGCCATGATGTTAATAGCTCTGATAATAATCGAGTATTAAAAGGTTGATCATCAATCACCAAAGCACGTTTATCATAAAGACAATCCATTTGTTCTAGAGAAACTTCCGCCGTAGGCTCAGCTTTAGCTAACTTCAATGAAAAGTAAAAACTACTGCCAAGCATAGCTTGACTCTTCACCTGTAAGTTTCCTCCCATAAATTCGACTAATCGATTAGAAATAGCCAAACCTAACCCGGTCCCACCATATACACGGGTTGTTGAATTATCCGCTTGGCTAAATTTTTCAAATATAGTTTCAAGCTTATGCTCTTCAATGCCCAAGCCAGTATCACTGACTGAAAACTCAATTTGATAATACTGCTTTGTTGTTTCAATTATAGAAGCTTTGAGTTTTATACTTCCTACTTGCGTAAATTTTATCGCATTGTTAATAAGGTTTGTTAATACTTGCTTTAGCTTGGTGGAGTCTCCCATGACATAATGTTCTAGATCTGTTTCAACATCCAAAACAAGCTCTAAGCCCTTCTCTTGAGCTACAGGGTTAAATAGCAGCACGGTATCATTTAAAAACTCTGTTAAATCAAAATTGTGTTCATCTTTTTCTAACCTATCAGCTTCAATTTTTGAAAAGTCTAAAATACTGTTAAGTAAGTCCAACATATGATTGGCGCTTGTTTGAATTGTTTTAGCAAACTCATATTGTTTCTTATCAAGCGGAGTGCGTAACAATAACATTGTCATGCCGTAAACCCCGTTCATCGGCGTTTTAACCTCATGACTGATATTTGCCAAAAACTCACTTTTAAGACGGTTAGCTTGTTCTGCTTTCTCTTTTTCTATCTCTAATTTATTAAAAGATTTAGCTAAAACATGACACATTTCATTATATGATCTAACTAAATAATTTAGCTCATCATCAACTTTATCGCCTTTCCCCTCTAATCGAATATCCTGGTGCTCTTTAACAGAGCTGGAATTTTGGGCCATTGCCTTTGCCAAAAAGGTTAAATGGCGGCCGACAATTAAATATACGATAGATAAAATAACAAAAGATATAATGAATGTTTTTGCACCTTGAGTGACTAAAGTCAGTAAAACTTTATCTGCTAATTTTCGATATACGGGGTATAAGTCGCTAACAACATAAAGTTCCCCCAAAACAGTTTCCTGATCTTCATAAAGATAACTTATTGGCCACTGCCCTAACCGAGAGTATTCTGTATCATCTTGACCCTTTTCAATGACAGTTTCCCCGTCTCGTATTAGTTTCACTAAAGCTATATCAGGTAGGTTCTTAATTCCCTTAATTTGTACATTTATTTGCTCATCATCTTCAACCCAAAGAGCATTAGCAATGGCAGGTAAGTAGCTTGTTTCAATTTGAATTAAGCGTTCATCAAGCGCTGACATATCATTGTTATAATCAACAAATAAGTGGATTGAAGTGATAATAAGAGTCAACAAAGAACTGGATAACATAATCCATATGAGTAGCTGTTTAGCAATTGAGTTTTGAAACTTCATTCTAGCATGTTGTCCTTTACATAATAGAAGCAGAAAAACACTTAAAAAAATATTTAAGTAACTACTATCAGGCTAGTTAACAACGAGTTTTTTTGCAAATTTAACAATCTCAACTAGATTTAGGTTAACTTAAAAAAATAAAACACAGGGTAGTGAAATGCACATAGTTAAAATCACGTCATTCTTATTGTTATTAATCGCTACAAACAGCAATGCCATCACGCAAATAAATTACATGGTAATACAAGACCAAGCTCAACCATTTCAAAACCATCAAAATAAAAAAAACCATACCGGTATCATTACCGATATTGTCAAAGAAATATTTTCAGGCCCTGAGTATGAGCTTAAAATACATACGTTACCCTTTAATAGAATGATCAGTATGCTTGAAAAAGGCAATATTGAGAACTGGATTACTTTTGGCTCGCCAAACTGGCCAGGCGTGCAATCAGCGAATTTATCAAAATTACCGGTGTTTAATGTTCAACATTCACTATTAACTTCCACAAAACAAAATTTTGATATTAACTCAGCTACAGACTTATTTGGCAAAACAGTCATCTTATTACATGGTTTTGATTATCCTGGTTTGGAGCGGTATATTGCAGAAAAACACATTAAGGCGATAAAGGTAAAAAGTTATAAGTCAGCCTTTAAAGTGGTTAACAGATTAAAAGATAAAGCTGGATTTGTCGAAATGGATGTCCGTATTAAATATAACCTCAAGAAAGAAGAGTTACCTGTTAGAGATTATAATCTACACAACTTTTCTAAAGTAATAGATGATTATGACTTACACTTAGCCATGTCACCTCAATTCAATAAAGCACTACAGCAGCACCTTGAAAGTGAATTAGATAAATTGAGACAATCAGGAGATTTAGCAGAGATTATTAACGCTTATTAACGCGGTGAGAATATGTCTCAGACTTAAGATTGATTTAACGTTCGTCTTAACAGGATGGATTACACGAAAATGTACTTTTCAAAATAATGAAAATATAATAAAAAAAGAGTGACATTCGTTCACTCTTTTTTTGTTTTCAAACTAGTAATATAACTTAACTTCTAAGAAATTGAGCTATTATTACTGCTAACTTATTTTCATAAAGCTTAAGCCACTTTCTTCGCAGCTTCTTGAGTCGATAGATATTCATCTAACGACCCTTGGAAGTTAACTAGTTTTTTATCTTTAATATCGATAATACGTGTTGCTAAGCTTGAAACGAACTCACGGTCATGACTCACAAAAATAAGTGTCCCTTCAAAGTCTTTTAAAGCATTATTTAGGGCGTCAATCGCTTCAATATCCATATGGTTAGTTGGTTCATCCATGATCAATACATTGATATCTGCCATCATCAAGCGTCCAAATAACAAGCGGTTCTTTTCACCACCTGAACAGTTACGCGCTTTTTTATTAGCATCATCATCAGTAAATAACATACGGCCTAACATGCCACGAACACTCAAATCGTTATGACACGGTCTACGCCACTGTGACATCCAATCCATTAGCGTTAAGTCATTATCAAAAAATGAGCCACTGTCTTGAGGACAATAACCAAGTGACGCATTTTCAGACCATTTAACAACACCCTCGTTGTGCTCTAATTCACCCATCAAACAACGTAACAAGGTAGTTTTACCAACACCGTTCTCGCCAATAATAGCTAGTTTTGCACCCGCTTCTAATAATAAGTCACCTTGGGAGAATAGAGTTCCTTCTTCAAAGCCATGTGCTAAGTTCTCAAGCTCTAACGCTTGACGGTGCATTTTTTTACCCGGCGCAAAAGCAATTTTAGGGGTTATTCGACTTGACGATTTCACATCATCAAGCTTGATTTTATCCATTTTCTTAGCACGAGAACTCGCTTGTTTCGCTTTTGAAGCGTTAGCACCAAAACGGTTAACAAAGTCTTGCAACTCAGCAATTTCTTCAACCTTTTTTGCATTGCCTGATAATAATTGCTCACGTAACAAAGCAGACTGCTCTAAGAAGAATTCATAGTTACCTGGATAAACACGTAATTCACCGTAATCAATGTCAGCCATATGAGTACAAACAGAGTTAAGGAAATGTCTATCATGCGAGATGATAATCATGGTGCATTTACGTTTATTTAATTCACCTTCTAACCAACTGATTGTGTGAATATCCAAGTTGTTGGTAGGCTCATCAAGTAACAAAATATCAGGGTTAGCAAATAAAGCTTGGGCTAATAAAACACGAAGCTTCCAACCTGGTGCTACTTGTTGCATTGAACCATAATGAAAAGACTCTTCAATACCTGCTTCTAAGAGGATTTCACCAGCGCGACTTTCAGCGGTATAACCATCCATTTCAGCAAATTCACTTTCTAATTCACCAGCACGCATGCCATCGGCTTCACTCATTTCTGCTTGTGCGTAAATAGCGTCACGTTCTTGTTTAACGTTCCATAGAGCCATATCTCCCATGATCACAGTATCAATAACATTGAACTCTTCAAATGCGAACTGATCTTGACCCAAAGTACTTACTTTGTTGCCAGTACTAACCGATACATTGCCAGAGCTTGGTGTTAACTCCCCACTAAGTATCTTCATAAATGTTGATTTGCCACAGCCATTTGCGCCTATTAAGCCGTAACGGTGACCGTTACCAAATTTAGCCGATATGTTTTCAAACAACGGCTCTGCGCCAAATTGCATAGTAATGTTAGATGTAGTGATCAAAAGATATTCCTAAGTTTTACAAACTGCTTTTTGAATGGTTATTGCAAATATTGCAGCTTTTCGTAACAGGAAAAGCCAGCCAGCAACTAACAATAAGACTCAAAATAATAAGGTCGCGCATTATACAGCAATAGTGAGGCGAACAAAATCTAATCTTCATCATAAGTGATGTTTTTTTCATCAACTACACTTTTATCCTGAAAATATTTACCTGCAAATTTACTTAACGCCATATAAATTAATTATGACTATCAACTTACTGTGCGAAAAAAATCAAAGTAAGGTTCGAGATTGACCAATGAGCTGGCGTGTAAGATTGAGAACGACGATATATTAGTTGTTTGAGCTGGCACAAATTAACAATAATTTATCAGGATTGTTATAAGCTGCGTCATTGCGCCATCAATTTAATGAAGTAAAGTATTTTTTTACAAGTTACCTTATAAGTGAACGTTGTTTATGGCTTCTAAAGTACTTTGCTCATCGAGCTGAGTTTCTTCTTTAAGCCAAGCGATAAATACATCAAGTCGGGATTTTTTCGCCGAATTTGGATCAAAAACAAAGTAGCGTTTAAAAGAAATAGGGTGCTTTATATTAAAAGGAATAACCAATTGCCCAGTACTGACGTATTGGGAAAAGAGAGCTTGTGAAGCCAAAGTAAAACCATGGCCGCTCAACACAGCACTTAATGCCATATCTCCAGAGCTGACTTCTGTCCATTTTTTATGGCATCGATAGTTATCAACACCAGCTTGCTTAAACCAAGTGGGCCAATCAATGGCGCCTTGATTTTCTAGGCTTACCAACCAACAATTTAAAATGTCTTTTGGCTCTTTAAAGTTATATTCAGTGACCAATTGCGGTGAACAAGCAGGATATACATGATCTTCGGCAATAAACTGATAATCCATATCATCACTGGTATCAACTTCACCAGTCGTTATAAAGCGTATCGCAAGATCTATATGGCCTTGACGGAGATCTTCAATGCTATTTGAAGCAACAACTTTGATTTTAATTTCAGGGTGTTTAATAGAAAATTTATACAGCCTAGGCATAAGCCACAAAGAGGTAAATGCTTGTGTAGAAGTAATAGTTAAAGTGCCAGCAACCTCTTCCGTTTGGATACTATTAAAGCCTTTCAAAAGTGTATCGAACGCTTTATGGGTTGCTTTATAAAGCTTTTCCCCACTTTCAGTTAACTGCATTTTTCTCCCGTTACGAACAAACAACTGACTGCCCATAGCAGCTTCAAGTTGCCTCATTTGTTGGCTGATAGCCGCTTGTGTGACAAACAATTCTTTTGCTGCTTTACTATAACTTTGATGACGAGCTGCACTTTCAAAACTTCTTAAATTGTTTAGCTGCTTTAATCTTTTATCCACACCATATCCCCTTTAATTTTGCTACTAAAAAACCTGTTATTACGCTCACTTTGAGTCTCCCCGTAATATTATCTATCAATTGTACTCAGGTAACTCCACACTATAAGCTCAGCTTATTGACATGTTAAATTATTATTGTTGGTGACGGGTAATATTTGTCGGCACAATAGCATTAAGTTACATAAAGAGGTTTTTAAGATGAATGTTACAATAGCCACGAAAGCTAATAAAAAAGTACCCGTAAATTTAAGTCCAGATATCTACTGTAAAGATATAACTAAATCTGTTATTACATTCAACCGACTACTTACCAACACTTCAAATAAGCTAGGGTTATCAAAAGCTATCTATCTTAAATAGCAATAATGTTCAATAAAAAATATATTTATACCAATTCCATTAAATTATTGCCCACTTGTGCTGGTTAAAATACCCCAAGAATTCGTTGCTCTCAATTCCAATAGCCAGCTATTGCTCAATCGAGCGCCTTACCTTGATTTATTTTTCCTTAACACAACAAGATCACAAACTTAATGGAATTGGTATTAGCTAAAATAAATATAACGATAGGAACATCTCTGTGAAAAAATCTAACAATTTACCTTCTTTGTTTATCTCTTGTGTTTTATTACTGCCCTTGCAAGTATTTGCAGGTGTGGCTGATATAGCTACTAAAGCGGCTGAGTATGCTGAATCGACCTACCCAAATGCAATGATCGACAGTCTTCGTCGGTTAATGAAGTTTAATACCGTAGCAAAAGAAGGGCTGAGTTCACCTAAAAACCCTGAGCATCAGCAATTTAAAGCAGAACTTGCTAAACAGGCTAAGCAATTGGGGTTAGATTATACCGACTATGGTTATGTGGTAGTGATTGGTCTTGGCGACAGTGAGCAACGTGTAGGTATGATCACTCATGGTGATATCCAGCCTTTTAATGCCAATAAATGGGCACAATCACCACTGATACTTGATCAAACATCTGAGCCGGGAAAGCTTATCGGTAGAGGCACTGAGGATGATAAAGGACCAATAAGTAATGCCCTTTATGCGATGAAATCCATTAAAGATTTAAAGATTGAGCTTAATAAACGAATTGAATTATATGTCTATATGGCTGAAGAGTCTGACTGGCAACCTTTGCGCCAACACATAAAGCAGCATTCACTACCACAAATCAACATCACCCTTGATGCTGAATACCCTGTAGTAACAGCAGAAAAAGGTTATGGCACTATAAGTATGACCTTTCCTAAAACAATCATTGACTCAAACGATCTATTAAGGAAAACCTATCTTAGTAAATTTACTGGCGGTTTTTTTGGCAGCCAAATTCCAGAAGATGCTTATGCAACAATAGAAAATGCAGATCAACGCTTATTAGGTAAAATACAACATGCTGCGAAATCTCATACAGGCATGAGCTATAGCTACCAATGGCAAGACAAACAATTACGTATTAGCGCCTTAGGTAGATCTGCTCATTCATCTAAACCTGAACATGGGGTAAATGCTATTAGCCATCTAGCAGACTTATTAGCAGTAAATTATTGGCCCAATAACACTAGCGGTGCCTTGGTTAATTTTATTAATGACCACCTAGGTACAGGTTTGTATGGCAAAAAGTTTGGTGAAATTGCTTATGGTGACGATTTTATGGGTCCAATGTCAGTACAAGCAACCGTACTTAAACCAACGGTCAAAGGTATGTCATTAAATATCAACATCCGCAGACCTAGTGGTAAAACAACCAAGCAACTCAAAGATGAAATTAATTCCACATTGGCGAAATGGCAACAAAAAAATCAAGTAACCCTAATAGACATTAATAGTGATATTAATGAGCCTTTCGTGCAAAAAAATGCCCCACAAATTAACACCTTACTTGAAGTGTTTTCATTTTATACAGGTATCGCTGATGTAAAGCCAATTTCTATTGGTGGCGGAACTAATTCAAGACTATTCCCGAATGCCGTTAGCTTTGGCCCTTCAATGCCAGGGGCACAATACACCGGGCATTCAGAGCATGAGTTCATAACAATGAAACAATTTGTATTGAACCTCAAAATGTACACCGCGGTGTTGATTGAGTTAGCAAAGTAACTTTGCACTCTTTTTATTTCGGGTTAACTTATCTTAAGTATACTGAAGGTAAGTTAACCCGCTGAAGCGAGTTTAAATAACCTGAACTATGGATAATGAGTGCTTTATGTTTAAGTAAAAACAAAAGCGTACGGTTGTTAAGAATGAAATTTACACGTTGAAGTAGCGATATACGCTATCAATATTTCAATTTATTCGATTATCAAGGCAAAACGTTTATGAATAATGGGTTATTTATCGACGTTTTAACGCTGAGAATGGAATAAAGGGGAATATTGAGTAAGTGCTGCTTATCCAGAGCTCAGGTTAAATCGTTCTTTCTAAAAATAGTTATTTTCTAATATTATGAACCCCTTCTCTCTGATCAACCCATAACTATTGACAATCAGTAAACAAACAAGCAATTTAAACGTACTAACGTACAATAAACAATCATTTATTATTCAGTCATAATGTCATCTAACTTGTATCATTGCTAAAACTTGTTTATGATTTACATCAGCTAATAAATAGCAGAAAAAACAGACAGTAACATTCCTATTCCAGGAGTCTGCTTACATAATAACAATCATTAATTAAGGATAATATAATGATGGAAAGCTCACAAAACCCTCCAGTAAATAATCCCGATATCTCAGCACAACCACCCAAAAGCCTTGGTTTTGAGTTCCGTGGTGATGGTACCGAGTACTTTAAAATTTGGATTGTTAACATCTTACTGACTATTGTCACCTTAGGTATTTATTCTGCTTGGGCTACCGTAAGAAACAATCGTTATTTTTATTCAAATTTATATCTAGACAATGATAACTTTCGTTATTTAGCAGACCCGATTACGATATTAAAAGGCCGACTTATTGCCATCGCTGCGTTCATTGCCTATTACGTAGCCTCTATATTCATCCCTATCATTGCCGCAGGTCTAGCTATCGCCTTGATTTTTGCTATACCATATTTCATTAACCAATCTGTCGCCTTTAACCATAGAATGTCGTCATATAAGAATATTCAATTTCGCTTTAAAGGTTCATATGGACAAGCCTTTATGGTTATTTATGTATGGCCTTTACTGGGTGTACTTACCTTAGGTATCTTGTACCCACTTGCTATATTAAAGGCCAATGAGTACTTTGTTCGAAATAGCGCTTACGGTACTAGCAACTTTGACTTTAATGCTACATATAAAGACTACGGCATGATATTTTTAACCGCTATCGGCATTGCCTTAGTTATAGGGTTACCCATTGCGTTAATTACTTACTTTTTACCTGTATTTGGCCTAATGTCACCTGTCCTCTTAGCTATAATGTACTTCGCACTAATTATTTATGTCTTGGTATCATTTACTAACCTATTTTATGCAAGTCTGAATTTAGTTGAACATAAATTCGAAGCCAATCTAACCATAATGGGTCAAACTAAAGTTATTCTCATTAACTTACTGCTCACTATAGTGACGCTTGGTTTATATCTACCAGCGGCAAAAGTTCGTATGGCAAAATATATTTGTGCTTGCCTGACAATGCATGCCAATGGTGACTTAGACAACTTTAGTGCCGCTGAAAAGGAAAACATTAGTGCTCTAGGTGAAGAGTTTGGCCAGATATTTGATTTTGCATAAAGACAGTACCCTATGTTTATAGATGGAATCTATTTAGATGGTAAAACCTCTAAACGCCACATTGCGCGTTTAGAGGTTAACAACGACCATAAAATTACGCATATACACCTACCCGAACAGCAAAAGGTTTTAGCATTCGAACAGCAGCATTATAAAGTAGAAACTCGCTTAGGTAATACCCCAAGAGAAGTTTCATTTAATAATGGTCAACTTTTCGTTTGTGATAATCATGATGAAATTGACAAGTTAAGTAGTTGGCAATCAAGCCATTCATCTAATAAAAGCACTTGGTTATATCGCTTAGAAAATAACTTAAAATTGATCTGTCTATCAACCGTTGCCACCATAATTTTTTTATACGGTATAATCATTTATGGCATTCCTAGTACAGCAAAAACGATGGCACACCATGCACCACAATTTACCTCTCAGCAGCTAGTCTCTAGTTTAGATATTTTAGATGAAACTGTTTTTGATGCTTCTAAATTATCAATTGAAAGACAACAAGAAATAACAGATTTAGTCGCCCCATTCCTATCAAGTTATCAAGACTTAAAACCTAAATTAGTTTTTAGATCTGGCATGAAAGCAAATGCTTTGGCGCTACCTAATGGTGTTATTGTTTTTACTGATGATTTTGTTAACTTAACTCAGTCAGATGATGAACTGCTTGCGGTGCTATTTCATGAGTTAGGACATTTATCGCATAAACATATGACTCAGCGCATTATCCAAGATGCGATGCTGACCATCATGGTGGTATTTATCACTGGCGATGTAGAGACATTTGACCTTCTGACTGGACTTCCTACGTTATTACTGGATTTAGCTTACTCTCGTGAATTTGAAATTGAAGCTGATACCTATGCACTAACCCAGTTGAATAATCACAATATCCCCTTACAAAGCTTTGTTGATGCTATGAATAATTTAGAGTCATATTATCTAAAACAACATAAAGACAGTGGCAATAACGCGTTGAACGATTTCTTCTCAACCCATCCCAAAACGGAAACAAGAATAAAGTTAATAGAGCAATTCGAAAAAGTAGCTAACTAAGTATTCTACATAACTTTGCACATAATACGCAGCATTATTATATACCACATAAGTGCTTACCAACTGATCTGGAAAGTCAAAACACCAGATCAGTTTTTCTCATCGATAGTACCCCGTTAGCCACTTACTCATCTATCTCATTGCTCATTCAGTACTCAATCAATCCCCTTTTGATAGAAAACCAAAAATAATTGCACATAATTTAAGCTAGCTGTGCTATTTTACTGTGCCATTAAATCGATAAAATGATTTAAAGTAATCAACCAATGCCTGTCTATGCCTTGTTATTAACCCATTACCTTAATGATGTTAACTAGCCATATAAGGCCCCTCACAAAGAGACTTGGTTAAAATGTTGTACGCTACTTGGAATATTAATGATAAAAAGATCCGTTTACGCAATAGCGCTTTTCTCTGCCCTATCTGTTTTAATACTCACCTTAATGGCTGTTCACCAGCTATATAGCAGTAAATTAGTAACTTTAGATAGTAAGCTTAAAGAAATTTCTGGTATTGAAGTAGACAAAGCAGGTAACTTTTGGGGCATTAATGACGGTGGAAACCTAGCGCAAGTTCATCAAATTCAAAGTGATGGTAAAGTAAGCAAAACCATCACTATCACCAATGCCAGGAACCTAGACTGGGAAGATATGACCCAAGATGACTTTGGCCATTTTTTTATTGGTGACTTTGGTAATAATGACAATATACGTAAATGGCTAACCATTTATAAAATTGAAAACCCTATTGATATAAAAGGCAACGAAACTCAAGCTGAAATAATTAAATTTACCTTCCCTGAACAGTTAAACTTCCCACCTAAAGCTTCAGAAAAGAACTTTGATTTAGAAGCCTTTGTTTTTTACAAAAAACACCTCTACCTATTTTCAAAAAACCGCACAGAGCCTTTTGACGGTGACACCAATTTATATAAAATTGGTGACCATGCAGATAATTATCAAGCCGACTTTATCAGTAACTTTAATACCTGTACTACTTATGCAAAGCTTTGCTGGATAACCTCTGCGGCATTAAGTCCTGACAGAACAAAGTTAGTATTATTAGACTCAGAACGATTATGGTTGTTTGAAAACTGGCAAGACGATAATTTCTTCTCCGGCGATGCCTATAAAATAGATTTAGGCATAGTTACCCAAAAAGAAGCGGTAACTTTTTCGGATGATAACACCATCATTTTTACCGATGAAGAGTTTAGCGGGATAGGAAGAAACTCCTATATGATTAAACTTGATCAAGTAACTAAAGAGCGCGTAACAAAACAACGAATATAGCAAGCAACTGATATCAACATACAACAAATGGAATTACCTATGTATAACAAGACACTGCTGGCACTTACGTATATTTCAACTTTATTTATCTACACAATGGTGTTCAACATAGCCGCCAGCCTTGCCGACACACTACCAAACCTACCTCAGTGGCAATATAAGGCATTACCTAAAACAGTCTCATTGCGTGGCAGCGCGGTAATAAAAGATTCACTCTGGGTGACTGGCAGTAATAATTCAGTGTTTGTCAGTCAAAACGGCGGCAAAACTTGGCAGGATAAATCATTAGCAATTACACTCACCACTGACTTTCGCGACATTGAATTATTTGATGCAAATACCGCTATTGTTATGGGCATAGGCAGTGGTAAAGATTCTGTACTTTATAAAACAACAAATGGCGGTGATAGTTGGTCACTGCTTTATGAGAATCAAGATGAGCAAGGTTTTTTTGATTCTATCGCTTTTTGGGATAAAGACAATGGTTTGCTTTTAGGTGACCCTGTGGATGGTTATTATGTTATTAACAAAACCTGTGATGGCGGTAAAACATGGCGGCGTATTCAGGCCCAAAACATTCCCAAAATACTCACTCATGAATCTGCATTTGCCGCCAGCGGTAATAGCATTATAGTAGGTGAAGAAGGTTATGCCTGGTTTGCCACTGGCGGTAAATCTGCTTCCATTTATACCAGTGATGATTATGGTGAGACATGGCAACGACATAGTGTGCCCCTGTTTAACGAAACATCAACAGCTGGCGGCTATAGTTTAGCGATGAATCATGTTCAACAGCTTTTTATTATTGGCGGAGACTATAAACAAAGGTCTGGCAACTACGCTAATATGGCAACTTTTCACAAAGAGCAGTGGGATGTAGTTGATACCGGTCAGCATGGTTTGAGAACCGCGATGCAATGTGAATACTTGGTATGTATTACTACCGGAAAAAGCAGTACTGACATCTCATTTGATGGAGGAATAAGCTGGCGAATATTAACTAGCCCTTCGACAGAAAATAATGACCAAGGCTTTTATACCTTAGCAAGTAGCCAAGGTTTATTTCTAGCCGCTGGGGCTAAAGGTAAGGTTGCCATTTATTCTTTTCGTCAAAAAGCAGGTAATTAGATGATGATTATTCTACAAGGTTACAAAACCAAAATCTAAGCAGAACTGCAAAAACTTCGTATTTAAATAACCTGCTAGCGATTAAAAACCAGTCACTATTCATTTGTGACAATTGTTTATCAAATAGATTGTGAAGGTGTCCGTATATAGGAAACAGTTAAGACTTAACCTGAGTTCAGGTTATTTATTATCGACTTATCACCCTGTACATGTCGTCAACAATTTGTAGCCGAAATGTCTTAAAAAGATAAATTATAACTGGTTAATCCAAAGTAAGCTTATGCCCAGCATTGTCTACTTTTGCTTTGAGGTAGTCTTCATTGCCATCTTTAATATGTGTTGCAGTATTAACTTCTTTCTCTACAATTAAACCATAATCAATCAGAGCTTTGGCTTTTATCGGGTTATTAGTCATTAATTTTAACGTACTAATATTTAATGCTTCAAGCATTTGGCCTGCTTCAGTGAAATCTCTTAAATCATCACCAAACCCTAAATGGTTATTCGCCTGATAAGTATTCATACCTTCAGATTGAAGCTTGTAGGCATCAATTTTATTATATAACCCAATACCTCGTCCCTCTTGGCGTAGGTAAAGAATTATACCTCCATCTATTGCCATGAGTTCAATGGCTTCATCAAGTTGCTCACCACAATCACAACGAGATGAATGAAAGACATCTCCGGTTAAACATTCAGAGTGAATTCTCACAAGCGGTACTGTTTGTGACTTATCGGCCTTAGCAAAAACCAAAGCAACATGCTCTTTATCAGAATTAAGCCCATTAAATGACACCATTTCTGCAGGGATATCACTGTTTGAACCAACTTTTAATGAAATTCTTGTACGTACTTCAGCCATAGCTACTACTTTTCGACTAGCCTAAAATGAGTTGTTAGTTTATCAATTATACCAGTGAATATCTCAGCTGGCTTTAAGTATAAAGATTAAATCTTAATCCTTTCTACTGGTATGACCTTTATATCAATAATTTTACTATTACTTATGCAAAGTTTACAAGCCAGCACTAACAAAAAGTTACATAAAAGCAGAGAAATCACTAGATATACTGCCAAATAAAACACAAGTTTATTAATCAACGTAGAAGAAATAATTTCCAATAAAATTGCAATATTTCACAACCTATGAAAACGTATTAGGGTAATAGCTACGGTTAGTTTTAATTCTGATTTTTTTATAAAATCGGGTGCTATTGTCAAAGGAAAAATACTGTGCACTTCTCACTAAACTCTGTTAACCATATATAGCAGACGCTATAGAAAGGCTGACATCCATCAGTGAAAGTAATGATAGATGTTAAGCAAATTATTTTCTTTATTTTCCCTTTGACTGACAATATTGATCGCCATAATAGTTATTTGAATAATTACAATTAAGTCTATGTTTTTTATCACTAGGTACATTGAATATTAATTTTATACTTTTAGTAATCTTACTCATTATATTGTTCATTTGATTCGCCTTGTCTGTTTAAGATAAAGCTAGTGTGCTCTAATGATGTACTTCAGTAAATTGAACTATATCGAATGTAACCTTCTATAAAACAGAAGCTAACTAACAGAGTTGAGCTATTTTACCCCATTACTACTATCACGATTAAAAAAGTTAAGCCAAGTGGCATTTGCTCATTAATTGTTCAGTGAATATGTTTTTCAATATCGTCAGCTCATTAGTTCGTACATAGTTAGGCCTAATCACCAAAGCAATTGTCCTATGAGGACCTGGTTCATTTAAATGAATAGCCCTAATCTCTGATTCATTATAAGTTAGCTGATCTAAAGCCATTTGCGGGACTAGGGTTGTGCCAAGTTTACCGGCAACCATTTGAATTAAGGTATGTAAACTAGCTGAATCAAAATCGGTATCTTGCTTTTTGTTTTGCAAGTCACACGCTGCTAAGGCGTGCTCTTTTAAGCAGTGACCATCTTTTAATAACATCAACTTATCAATCTCTAACTCTTCACTGGTAATTTCTTTCACTTTCTGTGGGCATTCATCTTTATGGCAGACCCAATAAAAATCTTCTTGCCAAAAATCGAAACTAATCAACCCCTCAATAGGATAAGGCAACGCCAATATAGCAGCATCAATCTCTCCTGTTCGCACCTTATCAACTAAAGCATGAGATTGTTCTTCAATGATTTTTAATTTAAAACTTGCATACTGCTTTCTTACTTCAGGTAAGACTTTAGGTAATAGGTATGGTCCAATTGTGGGGATCACCCCTAGCGTCATGGAACTAGATAAAGGTTCAGTATTGCATTGGGCTATTTGTAATAGCTCATCTAATTCCAGCTTCACTTTTTTGGCTTTGTTAAGTATCAGCTGACCATCATTGGTAACTAATACCTGCTTATTATTACGCTCAAAAACGGCTACTCCTAATTGCTTTTCAAATTCGCTAATAGCGGTACTCAAGGCGGATTGGGATACATTGCATGCCTCTGCAGCCTTTTTAAAGTGTAAAGTTTTTTCAATCGCTAACGCGTAGCTTAATTGTTTTAGTGAGATCATATTTTGATGATTACTTGAAGTTAGCTTTTATAGAACATAAAACTAATTGTAATAACAAAAACAGAATTAGTCACCTCTTTAGCCATTAGAAAAACAGAAGCTTATCTTCAAATTAATGAAATATTCAACTATCGCTACTTTCCCTATTATTTAAATAAATGATTTATAGCTAATTAAGTAAACAAGGGAACTTATCATGTTAAAAAACACACTTTCCATCGCAGCGGCAACCTCCGTTGCGCTTTCATCCGTGCTACTGCCAGCAAAATCAATAGCTGCTAGCGAAGCAAAAAACAATCAATTTTGGTGGCCGGAGCAACTAAACCTTAGCCCTCTACGCCAACATGGCGCTGAATCGAACCCTTACGGCAAGAAGTTTAACTATGCCAAAGAGTTTGCTAGCCTTGATTTAACACAGCTTAAAGTCGATATTCAAAAAACACTTACCGACTCAAAATCTTGGTGGCCAGCAGATTGGGGGCATTATGGTCCACTCATGATCCGCATGGCCTGGCATAGTGCAGGTGTTTATCGCGTACACGACGGTCGTGGTGGCGCATCAGGAGGACAACAACGATTCGATCCTCTAAATAGTTGGCCAGATAATGCTAATTTAGACAAAGCGCGCCGACTATTGTGGCCTGTTAAGCAAAAATATGGCCGCAAAATTTCTTGGGCAGATTTAATGGTACTTTCAGGCAATGTTGCACTTGAGTCGATGGGCTTTAAAACCTTTGGCTTTGCTGGTGGCAGAACCGATGATTGGGAACCAGACCTAGTATATTGGGGACCTGAGACAGCTATGCTGTCTGATAAGCGCCGTGACAAAAAAGGCAAATTAAAAGGCCCTCTGGCAGCAGTTGAAATGGGCCTAATATATGTTAACCCTGAAGGGCCGCACGGTAAACCTGATCCTCTGTTAGCCGCTAACGACATCCGCATGTCATTTGGTCGGATGGCAATGAATGATGAAGAAATTGTCGCGTTAATAGCAGGTGGCCACACGTTAGGTAAAGCGCATGGCGCGAAAAAACCGAGTAAATGTGTTGGTGTTGAACCAGCAGCAGCAAATATTGAAGAACAAGGCTTAGGCTGGAAGAACAAATGCGGTACTGGCGTTGGCGCTGAAACCACAACAAGTGGCTTGGAAGGTGCTTGGACAGTTACCCCTACTCAATGGTCATCTAACTACTTAGATAATTTAATGAACTTTAATTGGGTATTAACTAAGAGCCCTGCTGGCGCCAAACAATGGATACCAGATAATAAAGCTGCGGCTAATTTAGTGCCTGATGCTCATATCCCTAATAAACGTCATGCACCTATCATGTTCACTACCGATATTGCTTTAAAGGAAGATCCTAGTTTTCGTAAGATTGTAGAGCGTTTTAGAAAAGACCCAACTCAGTTTGATAAAGCGTTCGCTAAAGCTTGGTTTAAATTAACTCACAGAGACATGGGGCCTAGAGCTAGATATGTTGGCGCAGAAGTTCCTGATGAAGTGCTAACTTGGCAAGACCCCATTCCAGCAGTAATGCATAAGCTAATTAACAATCAAGATATCAGTAAACTTAAACAGCAAGTTATTAACTCAGGTTTAAATAACTCAGCATTAATCAGAACAGCTTGGGCTGCGGCTTCTAGCCACAGAGTTACTGATATGCGTGGCGGCGCTAATGGTGCACGTATTAATCTTGCACCGCAAAATAGCTGGGCGGTAAATAACCCGAAAGAGTTAGCTAAAGTGTTAACGAAACTTAAATCTATTCAGCAAAAATACAATAAGCAGTCTTCTTTAAAAAAAGTATCATTGGCTGATTTAATCGTTTTAGCTGGTGCTGCAGCCATCGAAAATGCCGCCAAGCAGGCAGGAAACAAAGTGACAGTACCATTTTCACCCGGTCGAACTGATGCTAACCAAGCACAAACAGATATTAAATCATTTAATTACTTAAAACCAAAAGCAGATGGTTTCCGTAACTTTTATACAGATGAGAGCTCTATGTCTCCTGTCGAAATGTTAGTGGATAAAGCCAACTCCCTTGGCTTAAATGTGCCTGAAATGACAGTACTTGTTGGTGGTATGCGCTCGCTTGATGCCAACTATGACGGTTCACCCTACGGTGTATTCACCGATAATCCGGGTGCCTTGAGCAATGACTTCTTTGTGAACTTACTTGATATGGCTACCGTGTGGAGTAAAGATAAAACTAAAGTCGGTGTTTATCTTGGTCATGACCGTGTATCAGGTAAATTAAAATGGCAAGCAACACCGGTTGATTTAATTTTTGGCTCTAGCTCAGAATTAAGGGCTATTGCTGAAGTATATGCCTCAAATGATGCCGATAAAAAAATGGTGAATGACTTTATCCACGCTTGGGTAAAAGTCATGCGGTTAGATCGATTTGACTTAAAATAGCGTGAAGTAAGCTAAAAAGAAAGTCCAAACAAAGCGAGTTTTAGACTTTAGAGTTTAGCTTAACTAATGAGCGAGTGGTTGCTATTAGCAGTGCTCGCTTATTCATTTTATTCACGCCTATTAATAATGGCTTTTAACCGTGGTTTTTACTTTAGGGCCTTGGTATAAATATTAATGTCACCGAATCCAATTCTATTTAGTTCAACCCCAAAGGTCGAATAAATCAATTCCCCCCCCCTTTCAAATCAATTTAAAGTAATCACTTACTGATATACATCAAAACATATATCACATTGTTGTGTTTAACTTAAACTCACCATTTTAGTAAATTATTTTGTCTTCAAAACTAGGCAATTACATGTGAATTATTATGAATAAAACAGCAAAGATTTTATTGTTATTACTGGCTGCATTTTTCTTCTTTATTGGTATCAAGAGTTATTACCACTCAACTGCATATGCTGAACTAACTAATATTAAAACAATTAAAGGCACTGTTTTTCAATTACACTGCCCTCCTAAAGGTGCAGCTTCATTGAGTTTAACTGACTCTAGCTCTACATATAATTTATCGATTAAATTTAGGCGTAACTATTGTGACGACAAAAACTCACCAGAGCTAGTAGGAGAGTTAGTCACTATGAAAACAGTACAGGTAAATGGTGATTTTTATCAAGTTTACCAAATAGAAAGTAAAGATAAGATAATACTAAGCCCTGAAGAAATTGCATCAGATCAATCTAGCTCAACGGTTGGTTTATTTTTACTCGCCTTTTTATTAATAGCATTAGTTGTTTATAAAAAGCCGAACAACAAATAATTAAAATAAGTCATTTTACTTCATTTAAATTTAGCTAATAAATGGAATAATTTTCGGTTCTTGCCTAATTAAGGGCACAATAAAAATTAATTATGGTCATTAAATATTAATTTACTCGACATAACATTTTTAGCTTATTTCTTTAGGTAGCTAACACCAATATGACATAACGACTAAAACCATTAAAAAATATACTAAAAAATGCCACTCAAATGCGTGGTAGTGTGTATAGTTAACTAAAACTATCCACTGTATTAGATTGCATGAAAAATACCTATATTGCGCGCCAAGCTATTTTAAACTATGACATGGAAACTGTAGCCTATGAACTATTCTTTAGAGATAGTCCTGACAATAAGTTTCCTGAGATAGATCCAGATGTAGCCAGCTCTAAATTAATCATCCAAAACCACATTTACGGTGATATGCAAGCATTAAGCATGGGAAAAACAGCTTTTGTAAACTTTACTGAGTACTCTCTAATTCATAAATACCCATTAATGTTTGATAAAAGTACAATCGTTATTGAATTGGTCGGCCAAGAAAAGCCTACACAAAACCTGCTAAAGATCATTGCTTACTATCACGGTAAAGGTTATCAAATAGCGTTAACTGAATATGATTTAGCGCCTCACTGGGATGAGTTATTTCCCTATATAAGCATAATAAAAATCAACTTAGATAACATTAACACTAAACGTCTAAAATCTGCGCTACCAAGAATAAAACTACATAATATCAAACTTGCCGCTGAAAGAGTGGAAACAAAAAATCAAAAACAAGCGTTGGTTGAAATCGGCTTTACCTATTTTCAGGGATATTTTTATCATCAACCTGAAATAATAGAAGGACAACAACTAACCAGCCAAAAAACACAAATGCTACAGCTATTAAGTGAAACCTTTAACCAATCAATAAATTATGACATGGTTGCTAAAATTGTCAGCCACGACGTAAACCTCACCATTGCCCTACTAAAAATGGTTAACAACGCCTCGACGGGATCAACTGTTGAAATCACTTCGCTCAAGCAGGCAGCTGTGTATTTAGGTGATAAGAAATTATGCCAATTTGTCGCTATTTTAGCATTATCGAACTTAACATCGGACACTGCAGACGAGGTATGTAAACAGGCACTTATTACCGGTAAAATGATGGCAGAGCTGAGCTGTAATAATAGCTTCGAATCTGTGAGTGAGTTTGCTTTTATCACGGGTTTACTCAGTACAATAGAAGTCATGTTGGCCATGCCTATCGAACAAATAATTAAAACTATGCCATTAGCTCCGCCTATTGAACTGGCTTTACTTAAACGAGAGGGTCCGCTTGGTGAATTACTGGAGCTAACAACAAGTTTTATCTCTGGCAACAATGATAATATTAACTTACTGATTACCAGCCACGCTTTAGATAAAAAAGCTGTTCAGCAAGAGTTCATTAATGCTAGCAAATGGTGTCATAATCTAGATATTTAAGACTAGGGAAAAGAACAGTACCAATACGGTAACACTAATAATAAAGTATGAACTATACATAAATTTTGCTCATGAGCGAGTAATCAAAGTTCAAACTCAACTGACGTCAACCTTCAAGGGTAAGGTAAGAATAAACATAATACCTTTCCCTTTTTTAGGTGTACATTGAATGTTACCTTGCATGAGCTGCACTACTAGGTTGTATGCAATACTTAACCCGATGCCCAAATTTTTATTACTCATCGTTGTATTATTAAAGGGTTCAAAAACATCGTTTACTAACTCTGCGTCAATGCCTTTACCGTTATCTTGATATGTTATTTCAACCTGCTCACTAACTTTAGCGATTGTAATTTGTATTTCGGGGCTTAAAGTCTGAGCAAAAGCATGATCGATAGAGTTAGAAATTAACTGGCTTAAAACTTTATTCAAAGCTTCTGGATAACCAACTATCTCAATTTGGCTACCAGAAATATCAATGATGGGTTTTTCGTATTTAAGCAGCCCTAGAATTAAATCAACATGCTTTGAAATATGAGTAAATATTTCAAATTCCTGTTGTGCTTCAGCCTCTAAATTTTCAGAAATGACTTTAAATTGACTGACTAATCCAGCAACCTTATTCATTGAATTAGAAGAAAGTTCACAACCTCTATTTAAATCAGTCATGAATGAATCAATCTCTGTTTTTTTAACCTCACCCCTTTGAATTAATTCACTAAATAATTCAGCTTTTTCATGGATATGTGATACGCCGGTTACCGCAATACCCAATGGAGTATTAACTTGGTGAGCCATCCTAGATACTAACGTTGTTAGCGCAGAAATTTTTCCTGCTTTAACTAACTCTTCTTGGGTTTGTTGTAATTGGGCTAACGTTAAAGAGAGGTTGGCATTTGATTTGGCAATGACCTTTTTACTTTTTTGTATTGTCCATAAAAAAATAATCAAAATAACTAGCATACTCAGGCTGGAAATCAATATTATTTTTATTTTTTGTTTTTCACTATTGACTTGTAGTTCTTTAATTTCGGCATTTTTCTTTAGTTCTAAAATATTAAGGTCTTTTGAAATTGCCGTAGAGGTAATAAGGTAGCCAGCCAGTTTTTCGCTTGTCTTACCCAAGACTACTAACTCTAAAGTTTGCTGATAAAGTAAAGATGCTTGATACGCACTTTGATAGTCTTTTTTAATAGCAAAAATCTGCGCTTGCAGGTTGTAAGCTTCTGATAAGTTAGTAAGGTTTTTTTGTTTGTTAGCTGACACTATCACTGTAGCAATCTCTTGTTCTGCTAATGTTATTTGGTTGCTGGCAATATAAACTTTCACTAAGGCCAGCTTACTAACCAGTACGCCTTTAATGAAGTTTGCTTGTTGCCTTATTTCAATTGCTTTAATGAAAGCCAGTTCAGCTTTTGGATATTGCTGCTGTGCGTAATAGAGTAGACCAATGTTTTGATAAGAGAATGATGAATGAAATGTCAACTTATGCTCAAGCCTTATCGTTAGTGATTTTTCAAGTAGAGTTGTAGATTTCTTAAAGTTCTTTAAACCAAGATATGCTTCACCTAAGTTATTATAAGATGAGGCTAACACTATAACGTCATCAGTCATTAGTGCTAATTCTAATGCTGACTCTAAGTAAGTTATCGCTTGCTTAAAAAAACCTAACTTGATGAAAGCATAGCCAATATTCCCCTCACTAATACCTTGTATCTCTCTAAACTCATCGATACTTTTAACAACGTCATAAGCCTTTAGGTGAGCATTGAGTGACTCTTCGACACTGTCCATATGCCAATAAACAATGGCTTGTACGTTATAATATTGCCAAAGAATACTTTTATCATTTTCTAAAGCCGAAATTTTCTTAAGCTCTTCGATAATTTCTAATGCTAATTTGTGGCGATTTAAGTAAGTGTTTGCTACCACCTCATGCCTAATTAACTTAACTTTTTGTCTAATGGTTAAGTTACCTTTACCAATTTTAAGTGAGTCTATTACCGCAAGTGCTTGCGCCGGATCAGAAACAACCAGTGCCTCTACATCTTTTAATTTTTCTGCAAGTGTCTTTTCACTATCAGCACAAACTGTAGATAGCACAAAGAAAAGAGAGAGAATTAACAAGGTCTGTTTAGTTAGCATAATTAAGTAATAATCCACTAAGTACGGCTATTAATATTTAATTATAGTAATTAATTACTCGATAGAGAGGTTATGCTGAATTAGATTAATTTTACTTATTGATTGATGCTAAATTATGATGGTGAAATGAATTGATAACAGGTGATTAAGCGAATTGAGATAATATCTGCTCAAAGATAACCGTAACACTAACGAGTCATCTAGCTTTAGCTGGTTTACACCATTTAACTGATACAGCCTAGCTGCTTCGCCCGAAAAAAGTTCATCAGGTATTCACACACCATCTGGGGTCTAGTACTCATTTATGAACAATTGATGGAAGTTATTCCAGCCCATTAATAAGATAATGAGCTGGCTGAAAAAATAAGAGCAAATACTTATTTTTCGTCTGGTCTTAAATACGCAATATCATCTTCATCATCGGCATGAAAGTCATATTCCCCTTCAAAATCATCATTTAACTCCGCTGCGAGAGTTATAGGCAATTCTAATATTTCTTGAATAAAAATAGTAATATCAGTTTGCTGATTAATAATCCCCTTAAACTCAGAGAAATCTAATAACTGAACTTCTTTTAAGTAATTTCTATTGGGAATCGACAATCTTTCAGTGAGGGTATTTATGCAAATAGCTAATTTTTCAAGTAGTAAGTCTTTGTCTGTATTAATTAGATAATGATTAAACTCTTGATATAAAGAGCTCGTAAATACTTTTCTATCTGAATCAATCAGTAATAATGCAATGGCGCTATTAAGGAACCTTTGCAGTTCAAATATTAGAATATTTTCATCGTTTTCAATCAAGACGGTATTTGCGCAATAGCTCGCGGCAATACTTTTATACACATCCAAAAGCTTAGCGCTTTTATAGCTTTCCTTCATTAAACCTGCATGCATTAAGCTAATATCAGCAGTGTCATTAATTGCTAGTGCATAACTGCTTATTGAAACACCTTCAAAGTATGAAGGTGATATTTTATTTAATTGCGCATATTTCCCCCAGCCCGCCCTAAAGCAATAAACTATACCCTGTGTTTTTATTATCTCTTTCGCTTTGTCTGCATCGTTATCACACAGATCTAATAAACCTAAGTTAGTAATACCAAGAACAATCTCACAGCCTTTATTAATTTGATCCGCATAAATAATCGATAAATTATCAGAGGCGATCCGCAAAGACATATCAACTAACTGCTGACTGGTTTTATGGATAAACTCTGGCGAAAAATAGCCTTCATTTTCACCGTCTTTTAACACCAAAAGTAGAAAAGGGTGATTTCTTAACTCTGCAATTCTCATTAATGAATCCTAGTTATAACGTTTAAAGTGGTGAAAACATATCATCAGTATCCATTTCAACTGATGTAACTCTTTGTTTATTCGCATTATCTTTCAATGCTTTTTCAACGTTTTCTAGTGTTCCATTACTACTAACGACCATAACTTCACGATAGGACTCTTCATCAAGGCTTTTAATTTTCATTAATAGCTCTTCAATACTGCCCGAGGTTTGTTCTTCATCCTCTTCTATTTCAGAAAAGTCATGACCAACAAACGGCAAAGACAAATACAATAGACCAAAATCGTCTTCAACAATGGCTTTTAATACTTCTAACTGCTTCTCTTCATCATCAGAGGAAAGAAAAATTTGTGATAATAAGCTGTGTGCTTCTGTTTGTGCGCAAAAAACATGCTCTTCATCCATATTTTGCCAGTATGATGGCTCAACGTTTAATAGCTGTTTAATAGAGTCTGCATCCATTAACCAAGTAGCGATAGAAGGAATCGTTGCATCATGCTCTCTTACTATTTTAGCAACGGTTAAAATATCCATCTCGGTTAACACTGCTAACATTGTTTCATCGCCCGCTTCAGAAGCAATTGCTTCTAATGAAGTGCCTGCGCGTCTACCGCTTTGTTGTGCTATTTCAATAATATCGGTAGCTAAGATGAGTGCATTTTTTGTCACTGTTATTCCTTAAAGAGTATTTATTTAGTTAGGTAACCAACATTTTAAAAGCAAAAACTAATTTTTCGCTCATTTTCGTAAACTGATTATTATAAAAAATTATTTTACATAGGCTAAACACTGACTAATAAGAACTTAATTCACAAGTTAATAATACAGCTTACAAGGTCAAGAAAGTGCTGTTTAACTAGTGTTCAATTTACAAGCTAATAGTTCTCATCAAAGTCATCTGATGCATAATCATCAACTTGTTCATAATTATCTTCTTCAGCTTTTAATGGTGTTGCATCATAGCCGTTATAAAAATGAATAAGTAAAACAGCAGTTTTTAAATCTTGCTCTGCATTGTTCATTATTTCAGTTATACAAGCTCTGGCATCGCCATGTACTCCGACAAATGGTTTTACATCCGCCCAAGAAGGCTCGTTATTTAAATCAACTAACGCCAAGTTTTTACTATCGATCCTAATTTTAGTTGTGATAGCCATAGCCAACTGGTCGATCATCCCAGTAAAAAGTAATGGCGTAGCCTTTAACTGTGCAAATAAATTAGATAAATAAATTGATAATAAGTCAGGGTTTTCAGGATCGGTTAACGAGGTCATATTTTCTAAATACATAGAAAAATCATCAGTTAAATAATCGGGTAATGTTTTTACAGATTGCACAGTCTTTTCCTAATTACGAGTGTTCAAATGAGGCGTATTGAGTTTTTAAATTTATGTTTTCAAAGTCATACTTAATATATTACTTATTAACTCAATGCATTTCGCCAAAAAGAGTCAGCGATCTCTCGAGGGTCTGTTATAACGGTATAATTACTTTTCAAATATAAAGCACGCTTTTTAGGATCTGCAATAGCATCATATGCCTGTTTAACTAATTGAAATTTTTCCTCAACTTCGCTACCACTGTTTTTATCTGGGTGATATTTATTAGCAAGTTTACGGTAAGCTTTTTTTATTTCTACAGTCGACGCATCTCGACTTAAACCTAGTTGCTCAAAATAATCCATATGTTTATTACCTCTTGTTGACGTTTTACCTTAATAGCATCATTAAATTTATATTTTCCTCTCAGCACCTGAGTAGGCTTCATCAATAACGCTCACTTAAGAGGTTGATAATGCTTGTTCATTAAGTAATAGAGTCTTTAGAGCAAACTAATATGACTCAAACAAAATAGAACGAACTGAGGCGTATTTTAATCTAATCAAAACATTCTTGCTAACACTTTTTCAAGTAGAAGTTTACGCATTAAAACTGTTATCTACCACTTAATACCTGATAACATCAAACAGTGCCTGACAACATCAGTTAAGTTAAAATATTATTAGCAATTAAACATCAAACCATAAGACCATTTATATGAATAATAAAAAAAACATTATCGCCAGCTTATTTTTAATCATTACACTTACCGCATGTTGTGGTCCAGATTTAGCAATAAAAAAAGTAAATAACTTTATTAGCAAACAAGCAATAGATAAAACAAATCCTGCGTGGAAAACTCAGTTAAGCAAGCCACCAATGCTGACCTTTACCCAAGGAAAAGATTACTTTTGGGAGCTACAAACTAACCAAGGTAATCTTACTATCAAATTATTAACTGAAACTGCGCCTATGCATGTTTCAAGTACCATTTACTTAACTAAACTCGGTTTCTATGATGATTTAATTTTTCATCGTGTTATTCCTGGCTTTATGGCTCAAGGTGGCGACCCAACAGGAACAGGTGCCGGAAACCCTGGCTATAAATATGAAGGAGAGTTTGAAAGCGATATAGGTCATGGTGAAGCTGGTATGTTAAGTATGGCCAATGCTGGACCTGGTACTGATGGTAGTCAATTTTTCCTAACCTTTACACCAACACCTTTTTTAGATGGTAAACATACCGTTTTTGGTAAGCTTGTTACAGATCTAGAGGGCAGCTTAACTAAGATAGAAGCGTTAGGCAGTCGAAGTGGTCGAACATCAGCTGAAGTTAAAATTATTAAAGCAACAATTCGTATAGCCAACAGCAAATAAGTTATTGCTATTCAAACGGATTGATTTCAATAGGCATCTAAAAAACATTACAGAAGCGCTTGAGGATTTTCTCAAGCGTGGCATTTTACGTGTAGATCTAGTTTAGCTTTAGTAAACACCGAGCCTAAAGCAACATAAGGTTCACCCAAGCGATGAAGTAGAACCAAAATTAAGCCATCGACTTTAAATTAATAGTATTGATGAATATCCTCGGATCAACAATTTCTTCTAACATTAAATTATTAGGCAAACAATCATCATCGACATAGTCAGCATAATCACCAGACGGATCAAAAACTAACATATCTAGGGCTAACCGATCTAAGCCGTATAGACCACGATGGATCATATCAGCCGAAAAAACGAGTAAATCCCCTGCAGCTAACTGTATTTTTTTACCCGTTGAAAGATTTTCACTGCTAACTCTACCCTGCTCTTCTTGCCTGACATTATATTCTTCATCATTATCCCAGCGTTTATGTGTGCCTGGTACAAGCTCCATCCCTAACTCATCAAATAAAGGAATTCTAAGGTGCACTACTTGGGTCTCTTGAATGACTTTTATTTGTTCTTCAACATCATAATCATACTGACAGTCTCGATGCCAAAAATCTTTTTGTTGCCTATTCACCGGGTTGAAAAATAACTGAGTATTCATAAACGACGGATTAGTTGTTATTACCGAATCAACAACATTCATCACTTTTTTTGAACTGATAAAATTGAAAAGTTTAACGCGATCCTCTGACGCTAAGTACTGGCTGCCAGTAATTAATGATGAATTAAACGCTTCCTCATGATAAAAATCGGCGTTGTCTTCTTTCCATAATTGATGAAATTTTAATATTACCTCTCTAAGAGAAGTCATTTCTTCTGCGGTAAAATAACCTCTAATAACAAAATAACCTTGCTGGTTATAATTGCTATTTAATTGACTTGGATTAACCTTCATTCTCTACCGTAACCTTCACTTAACTATATTCTAACAACCAAAGTACACTGACTTTATTGCGATGCCATTTGACTGGCGTATTCTAACAAGGTATCAATAAAATTCATATTATCGACGCAATTCTCTACGACATAAATGGCAAAATACTTAAAGAACCATTAGCGCTTATTTAATCGGGAAATAGTAATTCCATTAAATTATTGCTCAATTGTCAGGTCAAAAAAATCCAATACTTCGTTACTTTCAATCTTAATAATCAGCTATATGTGCAATCAAGCGTCTTGTCCTGAAGTATTCTCCCTACGTACAATAAGATCACAAACCTAATTGAATGTGTATAACAGCGCTATTTTTATATCACTGTGTTCAATTTAATAATTGCTTTTCATATGTAAGAGCTGAATAAGGTATAATTATTATTCATCATTTTATTCATCTAACTCATTAACCATTAGAGATAATAATAATTAATCAGAGTAATCAGCCAGCAGACAAATCAGCTACCTCTTCAGCAAATGATGTACAGCTTAAGATTGCTACATTCAATTTGTTTAATTACCTTGAACCGCCTAATGCGTTTTACGAATTTGAACGGATATATAGCGCAGTACAATGGGATAAAAAACAAAAATGGGTGATTAACTACTTACAAGAGCATCAGCCAGACATCATTGGTTTTCAAGAAGTATTCAGTACTGATTCATTGAGAGAATTAGTACAAAAGCAAGGTTATGATTACTTTGCTGTCATTGATGAGCCTGAAGTGATTGATGATTTTATTTACCGAAGTCCTGTTGTAGCTATTGCTTCTCGTTACCCCATCGTTGAAGTAACAGCAGTGCAGGTAAACTTGGAACTCGCTCAAACCTTAGGCTTAAGCAGTAATTTCTCTTTCAGCCGAAAAGTAATAAGAGCGACAATTGACCTGCCTCATATAAGCAATACCGATTGCTATGTTGTACACTTTAAGTCTAAACGTTCTCTGATTGAACTTGATGAAAAACATAACACCTTATCCCCCGAACAAACTATTATCGAGAATCTCAAAGCCAGTGTAGCTGGTAGTTGGGGGTCCACCATACAGCGTGGTAGTGAAGCAACCCTGTTAATGATTGATATGATTGAGCAGCGAGAAAAGACCAATCAACCCATGATCTTGATGGGTGATTTTAATAACAACTTAACAGATGGTGTTTTAAGTCACTTACTCACTAACACCTTACGCTTTGTTTCAAGGGTTGATCGCGAAGCCTACCTTGCTAAGTATTGCTTAAATGACGCTTGGGATTTATTACAAAAGTCACTATCAAATGACATGTCTGAAGCTAACGATAAGCGTGATACTGATGAGATTAATCAAACAAATCAAGAAACAATAACACGTACCCCAACCCACTATTTTGGCGCTGGTAGCTCTGTGCTCGATTACGTTTTATTATCCTGTGAATTTGATGCCAGTTATCACGACAGTCTCTATCAGGTAAGTGCATATGATACTTACGACAGACACTTAATTAATCCTATTTTTGACCGTGATGGCGAAAGTACCGATCATGGCATTGTATTAGTGACACTGCTATTAAGGTCATAGTTATGTATATATCATCCTATATAGCGAGTTAAATCCTTTAACTTTCACTGAGCGGAAAAAGAGCATAAGCAGCTCGGTATTATAATGCTTCTTGATAATTTACCCTATTGCACTTAATGAAAGAGTTACATTTACTTACCACTGTTCACTAAGTATTTTACTACAATATCAACCTTGCCTGATACAATGAATTCTTACGATCTACTTTAGCCAAGGAATGCTCATTTATGCACTTATCATTTAATATTGTTAAACAAATAAGGAAAACAATTAACCTTCAAATAATTGCCTTATTTTGTTCATTTCTTCCTATAATCGCTAATGCCACCATCGCCGATAAAAACTTTACCCAGTGTAAAGTTAATCTAGCTAAACGAGCTGAAACTGCTGGGTTTTCTTCCTATATAACACAAACAGTTATTGATAAAATATCTCCTATTGAACAAGTGATTGTTTTAGATAAAAAGCAGCCAGAATTCACACAAACTTTCCAACAATACATTCAAGCCCGAGTTACTGGTTATCATGTTCGTATGGGAAAAGAAAAGTTAGCAAAAAATAAAGCTTTATTTGATAAGTTAGAACAAGAATATGGAGTTCCACGCCAATATTTAGTCTCTTTCTGGGGATTAGAAACCGTCTTTGGCAAACACAAAGGGAAAATGCCTGTGCTTGATTCTTTAGCAACGTTAGCTTGTGATCAACGCCGTAGTGAATTTTTCACCCTAGAACTATTAAACTTATTCACTTTAATTGAAAGTAAACAAGTGTCCATAGAGCAATTACAAGGCTCTTGGGCAGGTGCTATGGGCCATATGCAATTTATGCCAACCGCCTACTTAAAGTATGCAGTAGATGGTGATGATGATGGCAAGGTTGATGTTTGGCAAAGTGAAATTGACGCCTTAACAACCGCGGCCAATTACTTGCACCAAATAGGTTGGCAACCTCAAGAGCGTTGGGGAAGAGAAGTAACCTTACCGCCTAACTTTGCTTTTGATAAAGTCACTTTTGACCAATATTACCCACTTGATTACTTTAAAGAATTAGGCGTTAAAAGAACTAATAAGCAAGCATTACCTAGTTATGATATTCAAGCTGAACTTTATTTGCCCTCAGGTTATCAAGGGCCAGCATTTTTACTTTACCCTAATTTTAACGTTATTATGACATGGAACCTTTCAAAAAGTTATGCACTATCCGTAGGTGTATTAGCTAATAAGTTAGTTGGCGCTAAAGGTATTGAATTCTTTCAAAAAGAGCAGGAAAAGAGAAGCCCTTATAGTGTCAGTCAAATGAAGAAGCTCCAAAGCCAACTTAATTTATTAGGTTTTGAAACAGGCGAACCAGATGGTATTTGGGGACCTAAAAGCAGAAGTGCAATTCGCTTATTTCAATTACAACATCATCTTATTGCTGATGGGTATCCAAATAAAGAGGTCTTCTTAACGATTCAATTAGTAGTAAGTAAAGCTATACCAACTAGCCCTGACCTTGATTCGAATTTAATTTATAACTCCTGACAATATAACATTAGCACAGTGCTTGTTAATGACTTTTCAGTAGTGAGTTACTCGTTAATAAGCCTGATGGTAATGTGTCTGAAACCTCCCGTCAGTATAGCTGCAAAAAGCTATAAACTGGTATGTAACTTAGAGTTTAGAGGGAGTTCTCCCAGCCTAATTTAACTGTCATCAACCGAGTATTAATTGAGTCTTTATGATAATTAAATGAACATTGAACGTAACGAGTTTATTTCTCATAAACTTAAAAATATGTTACAAAAATTTTATTAACTCAAGTAAGGATTGCTTCTTATGTTTAGGCTCGTTAGTCTATCCACTACCTTCATAATAGAAATATAAAAACATAAATATGATGCCACCACTCTTACAAAAATCATTACTGCTTATCTGCCTGTTAGGGTGTATTGCATCTATTGAATTATTTGCGCAAGAACACGAACTTGGCACTTTGCCGCCGCCAAGAAAGCTCACTGAAAAACAAGCAGAGGTAGCTTCTGCCAACTATCAAAAATATTGCTCCTTGTGCCATGGCGCAGATAGGCAGGGTCATGTAAATGATCATGCCCCCTCCTTACGGAGCAAAAGTTTATTTGAGTCAGGTGTTCCACACGCTATTTTAAGACCAATGTCATATGGCAGAAAAGGCACGGCAATGGGTGGTTACTTAGATGAAGTTGGCGGCCCAATGACACTCGATGAAACATGGGATTTAACCTATTGGTTATTTGAGCAAGCCGGTGTTGAACGCTTAAAGCTATCAACCAACCCTGTACATGGCGATATTAAACGAGGTGAAAAAGTCTATCTAGCAAACTGTACTGCGTGTCATGGCATTAATGGTGAAGGCATAACGGCGCCAGCGCTGGGCAATCAATCAGCACTGGCTCACAACACCGATGAATTTATTCGTCATGCTATACAAAATGGCCGACAAGATACACCGATGCAAGCCTTTAAAGACAAATTACCCGCGCAAGACATTAACAACATTACTGCTTTTTTACGCAGTAAAGCCCTTGGTTGGAAAGAAGAAAAAACGATTCTAAGAGCGCTGCCAACACCTGAGCAATATGTAATAAACCCAAATGGTGAGGATCCAAACTTTAACTTACAAGACGGAATGTACGTTTCATCAAAAGACTTAAATGCGGCATTATTAGCAAAAAATAAAATGGTACTACTCGATACCCGGGTAACTTCAGTTTGGCAAACAGCACATATAGAAGGCTCAATTCCTTTTCCTTATTATGCTGACCTAGATGAAACCGTGGCTGGTATTCCAAAGGATGTGCAAATTATTGCTTATTGCTCTTGTCCACGGGCTGCCGCAGATTACACTATTAAAAAATTGAGAGACAGAGGTTACACTCGTACGGCTGTTTTATGGGAAGGTGTTTTTGGTTGGATGAACTTAGGTTATCCAGTAATGCGTGGCGATATTGAAGGTGTTGCTGACTAGCAATAGCTTTTCTACTGACTAAGCAGCATTGCTGATCATCTCAATAGCAATATCTGTTAAGTCAGTCACTTCACCAATACCAATAGTACTTGCTAATTGCACTTCAAGGTCATGCGCTAAATCTTTATCCAAACTCTTTAAGTAACTTATTTCATCGCGGTAATACATATTCTGGGTTTTACTGCTCTTTTTCAATTCCACCTTTAAAATTGCTGGCTGACCATGAGTCGAAACCTTATTCATATACTTTTGTAATTGCGACGATTTTTTTAAGACTGATAAGTCTCGATACCAGAATGAGTATTCTTCACTTTCATTTTTATCCTTTGGCAAAACAAGAATATAAAATGCTCGCGCAGGTAAGTCTTGATGTGCAAGCGCTGCGATAATTGATAAACATGACTCTCTAAATTTCTTATTACTCAACAAGTTTAAAATAATATCTTCACTACTCTCATTCTTATAAATAAGGTGCTTAAGCGCTGAGTTACCACTAAAACTTGCAGCATTAATATATTGCTGATGCTTCGTTGCTTTTAAATAGAACGGCACAGAGAAATGATTGTGTGCATATATATTTCTCATCGCCTTTTGCAAGCCATAAATACGACTACCCCGTTTACCACATGCTTCAATAGTATCAATGTGCTGGTATAAGTACTTTCTAATAGCTCTACAGGCTAAATGTTTGCTTTCAATGGCGTTCATTAATAACCGAACTGCGCCCTGCCCGTCATAACCTAATACAATGTATTTCTGTTTTCTTAACGTACGCTCTTGTTCCGCAAAAGGGACGGTTAATTCAATCTCAATCTCTTCGCCAGCTCTGAACTTGGTTTCCTCTTCCAGATTTACTAATAACCCCTGAATAGAAATATTTTGAGTTTCACCTAAAAGATTGGTTACAACATTATTACTGCGTGTTATTGCCATCTTAAAGGATAAGATAAAACGGTCTTCACTTCGTGCCTCATCATTTTCAGCAGTGACTATTTCAGTACTAGAAAGTTCATCAACAGCTCTAAGTTGATAACGCTCAGGTAACAAGCTATCTATTTCTATAATATCGCCCTGCACGGGTTGATATAAAGTTTCGTACAAGCTACTTATATCTGATACCGTAAGCATATGATCACATTCGCTAATCATATCCAGCGCCGCCTTGGGAGGAGCTCTATTTAAAACAGCCATTTTGGGATGAACATGACAAGGTAATGCTGATGGCACATGAGCATCTTCTAGAGAGTTGATACTTGATGAAGAGATTTTAATGACTCTAAATAAGCCTTTTTTAAAATAACGTTCAAAAACAGTTTTAACATATTTGTCATTAACAAAGTCGTCATACCAAATAAGTGAATAGGCATAAGTTCCTTGATAGTTAGACTTCAAGATGAAAGCATACTTATCAACCGTCTCTCTTTCATTCAACGCCTGCTGTATTGCTTTATTTCCAAGTAACACGGGTAGATAAAAACTGTCCTGCTGATCACTAAAGAAATCCCATAACTCATCATTACCTGAAGTTTTCATCGCTACTTTGGCATGCCAAGAATCATTGCTTTTATAACAAAGTAACGGAATGTCATGGGTTTTATTTAGGTATAACTGCTCATAGCCTTTAGAGGTAATAGAGTCAAATAACGGCTTGATAAACAACTCTGTTGGGCCTATTAATGCGCGTTGTTTTTGCATTAAGTAATGTAAAAATAACACCCGCATTTGTTTATCTGTCAGTGGACTTGAGAATTTCAACAAATACTCAAACTTATAATTTACAGAAGAAATTTGACTATCAATAATCTCAAAACCGAGCTCAAGTTCTTTTTCAAACTCTATTTCTTTATGATGATCGTATAACCATAAGTACACTTTATTCGACTTTATATCTTCGATTTTATTTGACGTTTTAATTACAACTTTTCTGTTATTCATTTTTTCAATAGTAGCGGTAATACCAACTTCTTTTTTACCTTGGGATGTCATACCCATAATAGGATTAATAAATACTTTACAAGAGGAGTTAAGCTGCTTTGCCTGATGATTTATCCTATTTTTATTTACTAATGGTTTGGGTTCAGCTTTATCTATTTTGAACGCTGATAGTTTACTTTCACTCGAATCCTCATCGTTATAACCAATCTTCCCCTTATTTTTATAAGCGGCTCTTTCTTTAGCATCTTCAAGGACTTCATGGTAAATAGCTATGGTATAAAGGTTTTGATATTCCAATAATTTTTGATTGAAGAGCTCTTTGCCACCAGAATCAAGATAATGGGTGATTTTATTATGCTGTACAGTTTCACAGTCACTAAAAAATGAACGTAAGTCGATTACTTTAGTTGCTTGTTGGGCAAGCTTTTTAATTTCATTTTTAACTGCAAGGTGTTGACCTGGGCTTTCTTCAGGTAAGAGTTTTTGAACAAGATATTCTAGTCTGTCGTTATTTGCATAAGGAACTAAACTTAATATTTGTTTGCTAAACCTTATTAGGTGAGGACTTATTACACTGCTCATTAGTCTTTATACCTTATCTTTTACCTAAACTTATTGGAAGTACTCAAACCACTTATTATCAATAACATTACTTTAATCTTAGTGCATCTTACTGGGTATCAGTCCAATAAACGAACTTAAATCGCATAGAATATGATATATCTGAGTTGATTTTTTCAAACCTTAATGATTTACGGAAAAAAGAATAAGATCATATTTTCGAGAATATGTTAATAATTTATAGTGTTACATAAAATAATACTTACAATTAAACAATATTATTTCCTAGAAAATGTTTTTTATTGATGCAAAAAATAAACTAATAATCCGTTTTATATTGCACTACTTTTGAGATTTTATTACTTTGTGACAGCGTATATATGAAGCAAGTAAAAAAATAATACCTACATCACACCTGATTTTTTCATTTAGTTTTATCTTCTATTTATCCCGCTATTTTGTAAATTATTCATTTCCTTTTACTTATTGTTATTATTTTGTTAACGTCCAATAAACAACCACTATTAAGCTTATGATTTAAATAACTTAATAACAACTTCACTAGAGATGATTATGGTAAAAAAAATATTTAAATGGCTAGGCATTTTGCTACTTACAGTAATAGTAATTACTGGCAGCTTTGTCGCTTATGAATGGAATTCAGATAAACCTTTGAGGTTCCGATCTTTTGTCGACCGCGAAGTATTGAAAATGGCATTTGAAAGCCCTGAAACCTTAACCTCTTTAGGCTTTTTAGAGTCCCTTGGAATCACAGGTCATAATGCTGAACTTGATGATGCAAGTATTGCTAAAGCTGATAAGTTGTTTATTAAAGTAAAGCAAGTTCATAAAACACTTAATTCGTACCCAAACGAGAGCTTAAGCGAGGCAGATCTTCTTTCTAAAGAAATTGCTCTATACCTATTGGATTTCGCTAAAAATTCAGAAAAATTTCGCTATCACAGCTACCCGGTTAACCAATTATTTGGCATACAAAATAATTACCCAAGCTTTATGGAAGCACAACATCAAATTAATAGTACTGATGATGTTGAAAACTATTTATCACGCTTAATGTTAATTAAAGAGAAGTTTAATCAAGAGCTTGAAGGAATAAGGTTGAGAGAAGAGAAAGAAATAATTCCACCTTTGTTCGTTATTGAGCGTGTGCTTGAAGAAATGAATTCTTTTATAAATAAACCTATAGAGGAGAATATTCTCTATACATCGTTAGCTAAAAAGATGACTGAAAGTGGTAATATAACTGATGATGAGCAAATTGCTCTATTAGCTAGAGCAAAAAGTAATATTAACAATTATGTACATCCCGCCTATCAATTATTAATTGATTATTTTACTAATATCAAACCCAAAGCCACAACTGATGACGGTTTCTGGCGTTTACCTAACGGAGAGGAAGCTTACGTAAACGCGCTAAAATTTTTCACCACAACCGATTACACGCCTCAATATATTCATGATCTAGGTTTAACAGAAGTGCACCGTATTCAATCTGAAATTATGGCTATTCTTGCAACACAAAACTATGATATCACTCAAGGTTTTACTGCCGCTATAGAGGAGTTAGCAGCGCAAGATAGTTTTTATTATGAAGATAGCGATGCTGGTCGTGCACAAATATTGGTTGACTATCAAAAGATCCTTGATGAAATCAATGCAGGCTTAGACACCGCTTTTAGAATTCGCCCAAAAGCGGGAATGGAAGTTGTTAGAATTCCTGAGTTCAAAGAGAAAACATCGCCGGGTGCTTATTATCAGCAACCAGCTATTGATGGCAGCCGTCCAGGTCGTTTTTTTGCAAACTTATATGACATTAAAGCGACGCCAAAATATTCAATGCGAACACTCGCTTATCATGAAGGAATTCCAGGACACCACTTTCAAATAGCCGTCGCAATGGAATTAGAAGACATAGCGCTTTTTAGAAAGTTTTCCCCCTTCACCGCTTATGTCGAAGGTTGGGCATTATATAGCGAGTACCTCGCATGGGAAATGGGGTTTCAAGACGATCCATTCGATAACATTGGTCGTTTGCAAGCAGAGCTATTTAGAGCTGTTCGTTTAGTGGTTGATACTGGCATCCATTATAAAAAATGGTCACGCGAACAAGCTATTGATTATATGAAAGAAAATACAGGTATGGCACAATCAGATGTCATATCTGAAATTGAGCGTTATATTGTATTGCCGGGCCAAGCCACGTCATATAAAGTTGGTATGATGAAAATTTTAGAGTTAAGAGCGAAAGCAAAACTTGCCCTTGGCAAACAATTTGATCTACGAGACTTTCATGATGTCGTATTAAAAAATGGCGCTGTCCCACTTAACATTTTAGAACGATTTATTGATGAGTATATAGAGGAAAGGCTAGCTCAAAAGGCATTGGCTCATTAAGTTTTATCACTAGATTCTGTCTGTAACAAAAACAAAAAAGACCTATAATCGGTCTTTTTTGTTTTATTCTTGCTCTGCAGCACTAAATGAATCAACAAAAGCCTGCAAGCCCTCTTGGACTAAATCATAAGTGGTCTCAATATTACTGGCAATATCTCCCTCAAGTATATTTAATCCGCCGAGTATTTCTTTGGCTTCAGTAAAACCTTGCTCAATACCACCACTGATAAGATCAACAAAAGCACTTAACGACTGATCTTCACTCATCTCAGGGTGCTGATCTTGATAAGATCCCAAGAATTGCGTGCTAAAAGCAACAATACGCTCCGCTGTTGCCTCAGGGCTAAAGTCTATGCCCGACTCGTAAGCCTCTTCAACACTACTCTCATTACCTTCTACCTGAAGTGCCTCATTAATTCCTTGTAAGGCTGTTTTTAGCAGTAATGATAGTGGCTGATCAGCGATGGTATTAGTAAATTTTAGCGAAGACTCAATAATGGCCGCATTAAGTTGTTTTTTTTGGCTAACAGCAATTGACTCTTGTACATCACCTGTTTTCTTGTCATGCGATAACTCTGATATTTGTGACCCTATTGGACTACCGTCTTTTTTATCCTGCGCTTTTGCTAAAGAGCGTACATCTTGACTAAAAGATGCATTTGGACGAATTGGTGAACTCATGATACCTACCTCTATTTATCAATATCTATATTAGAAATATCGGCATTGTGAAGTATAACTTAAGTATCAACATGTATATATTTCACACAATAATAATATATAACCTGAACTCTGGATAATGAGTACTTGGTATTGAATTAAAAACAACAGCTTACGGTTATTAGAAATAAAAATTACCGGGTTAAATAGAGACTTGCTCTCTCAATGTTTCAATTTATTCGATTATCAAGGCAAAACGTTTATGAATAACTGGTTATATAGCGACTTACTAGCATGAGGGTCTGCACATACTCTGCCCAAAGCTCGAAGCCAAAGCACTGAGCCAAGACACTGAACCAAGACACTAAATCCCCACAAGTCATTTAAATTTTCTCAGAGCCATACATTTAAAATTAAATCCAGTTAGAATAAGCTGACGTTTCATTTCGAAGAGATTTCTCTTGAATTTATTTACTCTGCCAGCAATGATATACCCACTTGTTAGTCTTACTATTTTTGTTGGTGCTCTTTTGAGCTCTATTTATAGCGCCGTAGTACACAGTGATGAAATAAATAAGCGACAAAGCAAAGAAAAAATCCTTTGGTTAGTAGAAGATAAAATTGAAAATATAGACCTATTAACAAAAAAATCCCCCGAAACGTCAACCGCTTCCTATATTGAAAACCTTATCATCCAGCAATTAAAGCAATATGATATTCAAACAATACGAGTTACCGCCTCTCGCATCAAGCGAACACTGACTTCCAAAAGCAATGTTTGTGTAGCAAATAGAGCCAAGACGCCTGAGAGAGAACAGTACTCGCTCTTTTCAGATCCTCAAAGTTTTTACCTTACTCATAAACTTTATCGATTTAATCAAGAGTCGAGTTTACCGAGACAATTATTTAACAAAAAGGGTGAAATAACAGACCTTGCTAGTATTTTTAAACTATTACCAAGTAAAACCATAGGTATTGCCCAGGACGTTTCTTTTGGTATTTTCCTTGATCAGCAAATACAACAAATTAAGCCAGAAAATATCTATTATCGAGGTGGTAATCAAAGAGTTGTCGCTTTAGCTTCTATGTTATACAAAGCACGTGTTGATTTTGTTCTTGCATTACCCGTAGATATAACGCCAAATGAAGCACAAAAATCCTTAATTGAGCAATATACTATTGCGGGAGCACCTCCATACCTTATCGCACATTTCAATTGTTCAAATAGTCCATTTGGCCAGCGTATAATTAACGATATTAATGCAATATTAGCCAAGGTATATCAAACTAAAGATTATTACCAAGCACACAAAAAATGGTTCTCAGACGAACAACTCATTGGCTTACAGTTTTTTTTAGCTGAAAAATTTTCTGAAAAACGATACATAGACCCTCTTCAATAAACATAATGAATAAAGGGTCAAAAACTAAATTCTTCCAATTTTAAAAAGTGAAAACATATGATTATTGATGGTAAACAAGCCGCAGCCGATTTAAGAAAAATATTAGCAGTAGAAGTTACACAACTAAAACAAGAAAAAAATATTACTCCTGGATTAACGGTTGTTTTGGTAGGAGAAGATCCTGCAAGTCAAGTTTATGTTCGTAACAAAGTTAAGCAAACACGTGAAGTAGGCATGATTTCAAATGAAATAAAATTATCTGCTGATACATCTCAGGCACAATTACTTGAGCAACTTGAACAATTGAATAATGATAACAGCGTACATGGTATTTTAGTCCAATTACCCTTACCGAAACATATTGATGAAAGTATTATTATTGCCGCTATAGCTCCTCATAAAGATGTCGATGGTTTTCATGCCATGAACTCTGGCCGTTTATTAAACGGTGAAGATGGTGCGTTAGTTCCTTGTACACCACAAGGTTGTATCATCTTAGCTAAGAAGCATTTAGGTGAAAATTTATCAGGTCAACATGCGGTGGTTATTGGTCGATCTAATATTGTTGGTAAGCCTGTAGCACTATTGCTTTTACAAGAAAACTGCACTGTTACTATTGCTCACTCGCGCACTAATAACTTGGCAGAAGTGTGTCAACAAGCGGATATCTTAATTGCCGCCGTTGGCCGCCCTAACTTTGTTCAAGCTGATTGGGTAAAAGCTGGCGCAACCGTTATTGATGTTGGCATTAACCGCATCGAAGATGAAAATGGCAAAGGTAAACTTGTTGGCGATGTTGACTTTGCTAACGTTGAAAGTATTTGTGGTGCGATAACACCTGTACCGGGTGGTGTTGGACCTATGACTATTGCCTGCCTATTAAAAAACACCGTAGAAGCGGCAAAAGCTAATGTTTAATTGATCTAATAATTAACTTCGCTAAGACCTAACATAGGGGCTGTTGATCTTTCAGGGTTAAATTTAGTTCGCTTATTTAAAAGAGAGTAAAGCGTTTTAATCGCGGTGTGTAGTGTGTAGCCTAATCATACTAAATAAATACTATTCAACAAAGAATAAAGCGCTTTTAGCCGAATCCTTCGAACAAGGTTTGTTGGGCATTTTTACTGCATTATCGCCTTTGATGTGCCGCTTTATTAACAAAATAAAACCGTAGACATGTCTTGTTATGGTGTGGATATTTCACATGCTTTTAACGAACAATGCTCTGTCAATACTCATGACTAAGGAGGCTGAGAATTAACCTCAGCCTTAATTTATTTAGCTCGTTACTCAAGCAGCGAGTACTTTCATTAAGCCGCTATTTAACCTGAATTATTGATAAGCAGCACTTATTCATTATCCAGAGTTCAGGTTATTTAATATTGGATTTAGTACTTTGCTTAGCTAAGCGATAAATCAAAATTGCTGTTTTTTCTATATTTTTATTTAACGTAGTTAAATCGGCAACCTCATTCTTAGTATGGGCACCAGAGCCCATTAAGCCTAAACCATCAAGCGACATATCAACATGTTCCGCGGCAAATGAAATATCAGCCGCTCCCGCTTTACGTGGGTTGGCTGGTTTTACCTTGTTATAACCTAAATCTTGACTAACTTGACTATATTGCGCCAATAACTCTAAATTACCTTGAGTGAGCGCCATAGGCGGATAACCCTGAGCAAAAGTGAGCTCGGCTTGAGTGTGGTTTAAATTATTATCAACAATATTGTGCATGGTTTGTTTTGCAGCTTTCAACTGTTTATTTGACAGCGCCCTTAGGTCACCTTTCACTTTAGCTTGTTTGGCTATAACATTACTTTTACCAAAAGCCGTACCTGATGATCGTGCTTCATCAAAATCAATACTCGTACCACCTATAATCATGCCTGGATTAAAAGTCAGGTTTTCCTCTTGCTCAAGTTGCGACCTAAATGCCTCTAGAATTCGAGCTGTTTCATAAATTGCGCCATAGCCAATTTCTTTATTAAAAATTTGAGACGAATGTGCCGGTTTTCCGGTAACGTTCAAAGTCCAACCGGTGTAACCTCTGCGAGCTGCCATACCAGTATTTATATTGTTATCACCATTTTCAAAACCTAAAGCAATATCAGCCCAAATTGCGCCATCTACTATTGCCTTTTTTGATAAAGATAACGGGCGACCACTGCTTTCTTCATCACCAGTTAACAGCACTTTAATGCTGACATTGCCAAGTAGGTTTAACTTTTTTAATACTCGCATTGCCGCAATGATAATAGTATTTCCGCCTTTCATATCAGCAACACCAGGACCTGAAGCTTGTGTTTTATTTATCATTGCAAACTTCTGAAAATCATCCTCTTTAGCAAATACGGTATCTAAATGCCCAATCATTAAAATTTTAACAGCCTTTGGGTTGGTGCTTTGATGAGTAGCCAAAATATGGCCTGCACGATTAAAATGACTACCATCGAGCCATTGCACTTCAAAGCCAATGTCCAAAAGTTGCTGCTTGGCCAATAAGCCAACTTGTTTTACCCCTTTAAGGTTCATTGAGCCACTATTAATATTTACCGCTTGCTCAATATCTTTAAGGGCTTGTGGTAAACCTACTTCAACTTGTTTAACTATGTTCTGTTCATTGATATCTAATGGTGTTTTTGCATAGACAGAAGTAATGAATAAACAAGATAGTGAATAAGAGGCTAAAAGAAGTAAGGCTGTTGATTTTATTATTGTAAACATCGTTATCTGGCATAAAGTAAAAGTGTGTTTAATATCTATTAAAAGTAACGCTATTTCAAATGATTTTCGTGTCGCTAATATTCTTTTTTTATGGCTTAAATTCGAATAATAATTGTAAAAGTAAAACGAAATAACAAGTTATTAACTTCATATCCTTTATTTTTTTACAAAAAAATAAAATAAAAATAAGCACCGAAAACAGCCCATATAAACTCATTAATTATTAATATGTTACATGGTTTTTGTCTTTAAGGACATTTTCTTATTATGCACCTTTTTAAGCAAAACAGCCATTTGACAGCGCTGTCAAGCGCGTGATAACTTGAAATACGCATGAAAAACAAACAAAAAATATAAGGGAATACTGGAGTGCTTAAGACAATAAGCTTCAGGTCTTTTCCATGCGATATGAAAACAATAATAAATTATATATGGGGAATTTGAATGAAAATCAAACAGGCTAGTTTTAAACCAAGTAAAACTTTTTTGGCCGTATCACTTGCTGCGAGCACAGTGATTTCTACCAACGCATTTGCTGCACAAAGCTGTGATGGCATCAACGCATATCCGGATTTCCCTCAAGTAAACTGGGAGGGTAAACCTGATCATGCAAATACTGGTGACGTAATGCAATTTTCTGGTAGTGCTTACACTGCACAGTGGTGGACAAAATCAACGCCAGGCAGTGATAATAGCTGGGCCTTGAAACATGAATGTGCTGGTGATGTAACGCCGACACCAACTCCTACGCCAACACCGACACCAACTCCTACGCCTACACCGACGCCAACTCCTACGCCAACTCCTACGCCAACACCGACACCAACGCCGACGCCAACTCCTACACCGCCTACAGGTACATATGTACCTGGTACAGCTTATGCCGCTGGTGATATTGTGAGCAATGGTGGTCAATCATACCGCTGTGATGTTGCAGGCTGGTGTTCTTCTGACTCTGATTGGGCTTACGCACCGGGTACTGGTACTGCATGGGCAAGTGCATGGACTCTAGTTGGTGGTACTACGCCAACTCCGACACCGACACCGACGCCAACGCCAACGCCGACTCCGACACCGACGCCGACGCCAACTCCGACACCTACGCCAAATCCAGATGGTCAATGTGCGGATTACAGTGTGTGGACTCAAGGCTCAACAGCTAAAGCTGGCGATGTTCTCGTCAATGATGACTACATCGCTTTCACCGCAAAATGGGAAACGTCTTCTAGACCTGGTAGTGATGACACTTGGACTTGGAAAGTAAATTGTGATGGAACAGCACAAGGCACAGCGCCCTTGTTATCACTACCTAATGCGAAAGATCCGGTGAGCCTTAAAGTTAATGGTTGGCCGAGTGACTTTGTTGTTGCAAGTCCATCTTCAACGGCACCAGATACCGTCACTGTTAATGCAATTAATAGTGCAGACTTAGCAGATAACGCCAAGCTAGAAAATGATTTTGTATCATTGATTCAAACAGCAAAACTACTGGGTACTGAATCTGTAATTATCAACTCCAATGTACTTGATAACATTACTGCAGATAAAGGCGCTTCTTTAGGAGTAATTGCAGTAAAAGCATCGTTAACAGCAGCTTTAGCGACCACAAGTACTAACAATATCAGCGTGAGCGATATTGATGCCTTAAGTGATGACGCTAAAGGTTGGGCGCAAGCACAAAACTTAATATTGTCTACGCTTGCAGCAAACGCAACGTTCGGTTGGTCTTTACCTATTGGTGATTTTGCCTATGCAACACACTCAGGCAAAAGATCTGTATGGAATGCTGCATCTAAAGCAACATCTGATTTACTTGATAAATTAGCACTTTATAAAGGCGACTCAAAAGCTGACTTTATTGCTTTTACTAAATCAAGTGCTTCTACGAGCTTATCAGGCGAACATTGGCACAACGCTTTAGAATATATCAAACAAGTTACTGACTTTGTGCAAGCACCGGCAATGTTATCTTCTGTGCCTACCGCTCAAGCAACCACTTACTTTATGGGCAATACCGCTGGTGAAAGTAAAATACGTAAAGCGGCTCATAACAATATATTCGCGATATTATTTGATGAAGATAGTGCTGCTTTAACCAGTAAAATTACTAGCTACCAAAGTATTAAAGTACCACTTTATTATGTTGGTGTTGGCTCTGATGTATCACCACTAACAAGCATTGCTTCGCTAAACAGCGACTTATCTGGTATAGAATCGGTAATGGATAGCCAAGTGTTTCTGTATGAAACACCAACTTCATCTTGGGTACCATCAACCATTTATAAATGGGCTGACTTTTTAACTGGCTTAAACTCAATGCACAATGTTGGTGTAGCTGGCGATAAATTCTGGTTAATCGATAGCACTGCTGATGATGCAACTAATGCTAAATACGCAAAAGTAGCTATTGCCGCTTTCTTATCTCAGAGTATGCAAGAAACTATTCGCTTCGATGCTTGTGACGAGAATAACTGGTCTGAAGTTAAATACGGTGCCAAAGTAGATTACCCGATGACAGCAAGTTGTGGTCAATTAGGTCAAAAGTATGCAGATTACGGAACTCATCCAGTATCAGGTAAAGACCATGCTTACTCTTGTCCTCGTGATAACAAAATGGAGCAAACAGCCAATACCCATGCTAAATGGTATGGTGCGCCAGCGCCAATTTTTGCTGCACCAGACGCAGTACTTGCTGAACAAGGGCTTCTAGTTAACGGTAAAGTAGGTCGTTGGACTAACGCAGGTCACTGTAATACGGTACCTACCGCCATTGATACGTCTAAGCAAGTGTTTGAACGTGAAGAATGTAAACAGTATGTTGGTCAAAAAGCAGGTAGCTTTATCTGGGACGGCAGCGATGAAAGTGTTGAAGGCTGTGGTTGGTGGGGACGTGGTGTTATTCAAACCACTGGTCGCCAAAACTTCGGTACACTTAACCACTTCGTTGGTCGTTCGCATGTTGACCCTGACACAATAGGTACAACGATTGATGGAACTACTGTTGCCCCGGCACCTGACAGTCCGTTATATGCTGATTTAGATTTATGTTCTAACCCTGGATTAATTTGTAGCTCTGAAGAGCACAAAGAAATTAAGTGGATTGCTGGTTTATTCTTTTGGGTTAGCTCTGTGCAAGCCTATGATAATACTGGTGGACCTTATGCAGATTGGAATTACCACGCAGAGCTGAAAAAATATGTTGATGGTGGCATGGTAGGTACTGCATTTGTTGATGCTGTATCAGGCATCGTCAATCGTGGTTGTCCTGATGATCATTGTCCTGTTAGTGGCGAAGTTCACGCGATTAAAGAACGTCGTGCTAACTTCAAACTAGTACTGCAAAAATTAGGCTTAAATCCCCAGTAATCATAATTGGGTGATATAAGCACTTCCTAGAAATAGAAAGCTATTTCTTACAACTGCCTGTTGGTGTATCACCGACAGGCAGTTTTTTATTTGATTTTTAAAAACATCAAAAGTACCTTTATCGTTATTTAACGGTAAGCATTTGAATAAAAAGTATTTGTGCGATCGAGTAAATAATATGGGTATAATATTATTTATTCTCAAATTTGTGATTTAAGGAAAAATATGAAAGCTGTGATTATTGCTTTTAGCGCTATTTTACTTTGCTCGGCATGTTCATCTACGCCGCCAGAGTTGGAAAAAACTAAAACATGGGGAGTGAGTAAATCTGGGGAATGGGAAGAGCAAGAAGGTTATAAAAAAACCATTATCTCAACGGGTAAACCAGCGCATGAATTACCTAAAAACCTAGGTAAAAACTAATTTATTCATGGTTAGAAAGCCTTTGAGGAAATAAGTAGCTCAACTAGAGCTACTTATTATATATGATTACTGAAACAACTTATAAATAGCTGCATGTTTATTTTTATAATAAGCAAAGTAAAATTTATCAAATATCTTGATAAGGGCTAATGCTCGATAAGCGCATTTTTTGCTGACTAAATATGTCGCCCTTAACATCTTTTAAACTTAAGGTGATTTGTGGATCCGCTTGCTGCCAATCAATAGATAGTTCACCATAATTTACGTTACTAATAAAGTTACCAACACGATGTATATTAGGACTCACTTTTTTCCACTCTTGTGTTAATCCTGAGCTGGTTACTTCCCATAACGGATAGTCTAAGTTTTTTGAGAGTGTAGACATTTCCCCCCAATGTGTATCGCCACTTAGTATAATAACGCCATTAACTTGATGTTTTTTAATTAAAGTAAATAGACGCTCTCTATCATTTGGAAAGTTAGCCCACGACTCCCATCCGGTAAACTCTGGTAGCAACTGCAAGCTTGAACCAATAACTTTAATTTTTGCTGGCTTTTGTAATTCATTTTCTAACCATCGCCATTGTGTTTCACCCAACATGGAAGCATTTTTTGCTAAATTTGGCTGATAAGGCCCCATATTTTGGGGTTTACGCTTTTGTTGATAATCGAATATACCTACATGCGAAAGAGCATCTCGGTTCCAGCGTAAATCAGGTAAAATCACATGTACTTTGTTATGATTTTCGCCATACATATAAGCCGTATAGATACCATGTTGTTGCGTATACCGAGTGGAGTTTTTAGGCTCTTGCCAAAAGTCTAACATTAACTTTCGTGACTGCTCTTTTTGTGAGTAATGTGCGCCGGCGTCATTTTCACCGTAATCATGATCATCCCATATGGCAATAGTGGGCGTAGCTAAACGCAGTGCTTTTATTCCAGGGTTATTGCCTAAGCGCTGATATTTATCAGCCATATCTTGCATATTTTTAGTATCCCCATAAATATTATCCCCCAAAAAAATAAACAAATCTGCCGCTTCTTTATTTATCGCCTTTAAAATGGGCATGGCCTTATCTTGATGTGAACACGAGCCAAAGAGAATCTTTTGCGCGACTGCATGTACCGGAATAAAGACGCTTAAATAGCCTAGTGTTACTATTAAATAAATGAATAATTTCATTAAAAAACTTCCTTAATGATTGGACCTGCTTGTGGGTTGAACGCTATAGGGTCTTCATCCAATAGAGTTAATGCCGTGGCTGCAATTTGATTTTGTTTTATTTCTTGTTTAGTTTTAATTTCACCACGCGCATTTACTCCTGGCCCCATCGCAGCAAACCAAATATTTTCTGAGCCTACAATACCGTCAGGAAACATATTAAGGTTTTTCATTGTGCTCTGTACCGCTTGTTTTGAAGCATGGTGCTGCCAATCATCGCTATTACTGCCACGGCCATGATCTGTAGTGATCATTAACACTGTATTATCTTTATAACCCGGTGTGTTTTGCAGCGTTTGCCATAAATCAGCAATAAACTTATCCGTTTGATGTGCTGAATTAAGGTAACTGTCGTAGTGACCATCGTGGGCAAAGTCATCTGTCTCACCCAATGAAATGATCATCACTTTAGGTTTCATCGTGAGTAAATAATCTTTCGCGTAACGGTAGGTAAAGCTATCTAAACGAACATTGTGCCAAGGGCTAGGGATCTCCCCTTGTAAGTTATTTAATAACTTTGCTTGCTCAGATAAGGCATAACCTTTAGCAGTATCAAAACCTGCATTGATATGCAGCTTGCTACGTTCCTTGGTTAAAATATAAGGAAATACATCCCAGCTACCAAAAACTGCCAGCTTATGTTGATAACCTTTTTTATTATTCAACCACTCAATAAAGGAGATTTGTGGGTTAGGCTTTTTTTCATTGCTATCGAGTGATTCATCAACAACACCAGTAAATATCTCACTATAGCCGGGGTAAGAAAAATTCCACGGGTTAGCAATAGACATATTTGAACCAATATTCCGGTTACCAATGAGCATCCCTTCTTGAGCAACTGTTTCCCATAAAAAAGGCATCAATAATTTTCGACGCTTCTCTTCATTGTTATGCCAAAATTTTTCTATAACATCCTGCCTTGCCCTAACAAACTTTTTATTATTGAGTAACGTGGCATCCGCCCCCGAAAATAGCTCTTGCCAACGTAGTCCGTCGATAGTAACTAACACTAAGTTTTTATCGGTTTCTGCATAAACATTAAGACTTAAAAATGTGAGTAATATTATGATTAAATGGCGCGTATTTAGCCTGACTGACTTACACATATGTAGTTCCTTTATTAGATGAAGGTAGAGAATAAGTACAATAGAACAAGCCAAATAAGTAATAACTTACTTGGCTTTCCTTGGTTGTTTAAATAGTTAAAAATTGGCGGTGAATGTCATTGATGCCGTGCGAGGTGCACCAATAAAAAAGGTGTTACCATTGCCGGTTCCCGTTGATAGATAACTTTCATCAGTGACATTAGTCACCACAAAAGCAATATCAATTGAACTAATACCACTACCGCTAAAGCCAACAAAATATCCAGCGTTTACATCAAAAGTGGTATATGACGGAGCACTTCCACGCTCGCCAGTATATTTGCCCGACGCACCAAGGCGGAAGTCGCCCTTAGTGTAGTCGCTTGACAACACGAACATGTCATCAACAGAGTCAACAACCTTATCACCTGCAGTAAAACCTGGAGCATCCCCCACATAACGTGAATCGTTATTCGTATAAGAGGAGTAGAGGTTCCATTGCTCATTTAATCGATAGCTTAAACTTAACTCAAAGCCATCGGATTCAATACCGCCAACATTAAGGTATGATCCATTGGTGCCAATACTGTAATCAATGCCATCAGTATCACTACCAGGAGCAATAAAGGTAATCCTATTTTCAAAATCTATCGTGTAATAAGTCGCAGAAAAGTTAATGCCATCATTGTTATAACGTAAACCTATATCCATGTTTTCGGCCGTTTCAGGCTCTATATCTTCAAGCGTAGAAGCATCACGTTCTAAGACTCCATCTTTAATAGCAGAGAAGTTTTCACTGTAGCCAGCAAAAAATTCAATATTGCTGTTTACCTGATAAACAGCGCCGGTGCTAAACAATACATCAGAATCGCTATTAACTTTTCCAGTGTGCTGACCTGAAAATACATTAACCTTTTCAATATCTACTAAGTATTTTTGTACGCCTACATTAACCGATAGATTGCCAAAGTCTAAAGTATCTTGTAAGTAAAACTTTAGCGTATCTGTCTGAAACTCATTGCTGTACTGAGTCCAATAAGGGTTTGTATCAAAATGATGGTAAACACGCGCATCAATCACTTTATGCCAATCTCGAGACTCTTGTCGTTCGTTTGACTCAGCCCATAGACCAAATTTAAAATCGTTCATGGCAATAGACCATTGTCCATTTGCCGTTAACCCTAAACGATCTTTTTTATAGTGTGTATGACGGTACGACATTACCGGCACCGCACTGTCGCTGTAACAAGCAGGGTGTAAACCTGGGCCTGAATCCCATGGCCAAGCAAAGTTTTGTGTACAACCAGCATTTGGAGCTAGTGGCGTACCATATTGATCGGTAAAACCGTAAGTGCTATCGATACTGCCACCTTCGTTAACAGGATTACCATCAGTATCTACGGCTGATACTAAGTAAGGCGGTATCCAATCACCTCGTCCACTGTTTTTATGAAAATAAGGGGTTATTTCAAATGAAGCGCTGTCAGATAACTGATAATCAAATTTTAAATACCCTAGAGTGTTTTCACGTAGTGTTGACCAACCCTCGGCAAACATTTGATCCAAATGAGGCGTGCCAGTCCAATTCCACGTTAATTGATCCCAGTCTGGGCTTTGGTTAAATTGCTCTATGCTAACAGAGTTGTAGTTATCTTCATCTGCATCGTCATAAGACAAACGGCCGGTAATATTCAATCTTCCAAGGTCTGTAATAAATTTAACTTCAGCATGTGTTCTTTGCATACCACCGTTTGAGCCTTCACCTACCCAACGACTAGTTGAGGTTGATGAGTAACTCATATAAGCGTAAGTATTATCGAAAATCCTACCTGTATCGTGGCGAATGAAATAACGTGAGGCATCATGATCGCCATCGGTATAGGTAATTTTTGTGTTTGTATCAAAAGCCGGGTCTGTACTGACAAAATTAAAGGTACCACCAAGCGCCTCTAATGACGCCGATGATATATCTGATGTCCCTTGTGATACTTCGATAGTATCCATATTTTCACTATCTAAATAACGATTTGCTTTAGCGCCGCCACCATAGTTAGAACCACCATTTGGGATGCCGTCAATTGTCATCCCTAGCTGCTGCTGATTACCATCAATGGTAAAGCCACGCATTGTGATTGAAGTAGACCAATCATCACCACCAAAAGCATCACCTTCATTAATGCTAATACCTGGTAGGTTATCCATAACGGCAAGAATGCTACTAACAGCTGATTGCTGTTTTATCATCGATGACTCTATAACATGGTTGGCATGAGATAACTTTTTAGCTACCACAATAACTTCTTCCATCGTCGCTTCATTTGTCTGCGCATCAGCGCCTGAGGCCGGTAAAGAAACAGCTGTAGTGATCGCTAATACAATCAGGCTTTTTGAACATTGAATAATCATGTATTCCCCTAAATAAAAATCTTATTGTTTTAATTGCGGGAAAGTATGATTTACATATGTGACTGATTATTTACCTAAAAGTGACAATTAAGTGATGAAAATATTTCATAAGTTTTACGAGATTGGTTAACCAGTTGAATTCTCCGTGTTCCACATTGCAAACATTGGTCTACTTTTGTCTACATTGTTTAATAGTCTGGTTGGTCCTAGATTAGACTGGGAATTAGAATGTGTATTGATAATTCCCTCTTGGCTAAAGTGATAAAACAACGCAACACTTTGCTGCGCTAATTCAGATAATAACGTCTACTTTTAGCAGAAAATTTATTAAAGCTGTTTCGAGGTAATGAAGAAAATAACACTCATTATTGACACTATTTTCTATGCAAATTCAAGGCTTAAAAAACTATTGAAATAAATTTAAAAGCAGATATTATATTTCGGCAAATAGGGAAATATAAATTTGAAAACAAAGGACGTTCAATGAATAATTATATTAAAACTTTTAGTTTGCTCGCTTTCTTGTCATCTACATCAGTACTCGCTGATGTCCAATCTTTTTCTGGCGCAGTGCACTGCTCTGAAGATGCTGTACTGAAAACGACTGCTGTTACTAAATTAATACAACAACAAGGTGCTTTAACAGCACTCACAACTGTTGAAACCGAAAATGTAGGAACCACAAAAGATGGTTACTTTACCTATGATCCCAAGTTTGACCGTTCATCTCGTTATTTTAACTGTAGTATTCCATTAACAAACAACATTGGTAGTGTAGATGTTGCTATTTATGGTCAGGTTAAAGGTCTAAACTCAGGTAGACCTGGTGGCTGTACTATTTCTCGTACTCGTAGAGTAAGCGATGGGGGTCAATACAAATGGTTCAAATATGGAACAGGAAAAGGCTTTGATTGGACAGATATAGCTCAGAGCAGTAATACAAATACTCAATTTGTAAGTTATAGCGCCACTATCAATAATAATTATGACGATAATACTATCTTAGAATTAAGATGTCGTACTACATGGGATCAAGGAAGTGTTGCTTTAGGGCAAATCACCTTAACTTACTAATACACCCCAATTAATTAACTTCCCTATTTGTGCAAACCATTGAAGCTTAAAATGTAAGTTTCAATGGTGCTAATATTTTTGAAAAGCTCAAACTATCCCTTAACTAACCGTAACCTTCTACACATGAGCCAATAATATAAGAACATAGCCCAAATAAAGGCAACTATTACCAATTTACTGACATTAGTTATTACAGCTAATTAGATAGGTTGAATTTTTTGTATCGATAAATCACTATAGTTTCTTGCTAGCTTTCTATTACACTTACTAAATAAAGGATTTACCTGACAAACTCTTGTATTTTTCTTTTCCAACCGTACCTTGAAAAAGCTCTTTGAGCTACAAATCTAATATTTAAACGTCTGTTTAATAAATCAGTCAACTCGTTAAGCTTGGCTGTTTTCCCACTTGCACCTCCCATTGCTCCCCAAGCACCAGACTCATTAGTTATAGTCCATAGAGATCCATTCCTCCTTATTTCGCCAGCGATTGTTGCACCTTGAACTAAGGAACCGTGCCCTATTTTTTCATGGCCAACGTGCAAATCATAACCAAAGGTGAACAAAAAACAACCGTCACCCACATCCGCACATGTCCATAACAAAGTTCTATTTCTATTAGCAACTAACGCCAGTTCCAACTTTAAAGAAGCATCTTGGGGACCACTTAACATCAACTTATCATGCTGATATCGATACACTTCTTCATTTGTAAAATAGATGCTTATTAGCTTGTTTAGGCCAAACATTCTATTTTCAATTTCTTTTATTCCTCGTGCAGATTCTGTTATAGGCATTTTCATCTCCGATATATAAGTTTTAAAGCTAACCGCCTCGTTAAGCGGAAATTAATGGTTGGCTATAATCACGAAACGATGACCAACTACTACTTTCCTTTTATGAAACTTGTTAACCTTGTGTGGCTAGGAATGCTATACCCGCAGCTAAACAAGCGAGTACGGCTGAGTTTTTGACAGGGCTTTTTTCACTAGAAGTAAGCAAAGCACCTATAGCCGCAGCACCGCCTGCGGCTTGCACAATAGTATTATCTGATTTCAACAAAACTCCTGTACCAAGAGCTGTAATTAAATACTTTTGTACCTGAGTGCTTTCTTTCTCTAATCCACAAACTACGCGAACAAAATGTTCACAGTTTTCTGAGAATAATCCGTATGGGATACCTAGGAATTTTTTAGCTCGCTGAATAGATAATTCAGGATTCAATGACTTAATGCTACTTAGTTTTGGCTCTTTTCCATCTTTAAAATCTTCTAATGTGATTTCTTCAACTTTGAAAAATTTCTTTGAATTATGAATGAGAGTACTATTTCCAATGTAAATTCCATAGTGTTTAAATCCAGAATATTGGATAGAGAGAACATCACCTAAATTATACATTTTTACTTCCTGTAAATTAAAACTCTTATATTGAGACAAATGTATACTATTTCAAGTAAGGCTAACGCCGTTTTAAGCGGCTAAAAATTATCGACTTGAATGTTGAACGAAGCGGAACTGAGGAAACTGTCACTAGCCCGATTTGAAAACCCTTGCTAGGTATATATTAAACTTGATTAGCTAGGTGATGGTAAAGCGAAAAACAACCCAATCCGACTAATATCCAAAAAAGAACTCCAACAAGTACAACCCTTAAGCTATCAGAATCAGGAGCACGATGAGAACAAGATTTAACTATAAAGTATCCGGGGCCCTTGATTAATATTTCAATAACAACTTCAACAAAAATATTAACCAAAAAACGAAAAAGGCCACGTAAAAAACCTTCTGCTAGATCATCCAACGGCATTTTATAATTTCTCCCTCTAGGTACACATAACGCCGTTTTAAGCGTAAAATTGCAATGTTGAATTCAGCAAATAAGTGAGGCACGAACAAAAAGCCAACTGTAATTTGTCCGACTTGAAAGCCCTTGTTAAGTGTTTTTATCTGAAAGTAGTCCAGCAACACGTTTAACTTGAGCTTCAAAAGCTACTCTTGCGCTATTAAATTTATCGTTGCTTTCTTGCATGAGACGGTCATGACGTGCGTCTTGACTACCGCTACCGTCTCTTCTATTAATGTCTCTTTCCAAGTATGCAAAGTGAGAAGCTTTAGCTTCCTCATACTCATTGCTTAGTTCATTAAGTTTTTTAGTTTCTTCGTTTATATTCATATTACGTCCCTATTTTTAATGCTTGCAAAATATTTTAAAAATTGCAGGTTAACACTGACACATAACGCCGAGATAAGCGGCTTGTAATTGTTTGCTAAAATTGTGTCGTGTAGCGAAACCGAGCAAACTGTTAGCAGTCTCGCTTTCAATTATTGTTAGCTTTAAAGTTAGCCAATTCGCGCTTTATAGCACTTTTTTCATGTTTAACTAATTTTTGAAACTCAACTTCATCAGTGGAAGTTTTGGCCTCTATATATTCAAAACCTATATTAGGCATTACTTGTTTAAAAACCAATTTTGCACGTTCCATATGAAAATCGGAAGTAACTAAGCTACAACTAGTTATAAAATGTTGCTCTAATATAGGCTTAGATAATGTTTGAGGCACGAAAAACAGCCAACTGTAAATTTTCCTGCTTAATTGCCTTGTTAGAAAAGCCTTTTCTCCAAATGTGCAACTAACTCATCAGAAGATCTACAGCCAGTGGAAAACTCACTACGACTGACAAATACCCTTTCTTGTTTAATGCCGTCATGATTTATGGTTAGCCAATAGTGAGGCGTCTCCTCCCAAGAGTTAAACATAAAATAGTTACACCACAAGTAACCTACGTCTTGGGATAATAAAGTTGCTTCACCATAATTCAAAGGGACACTATTTACCGCATCTTTACTACCAGAGATAAACTTTTCGATGACGATAGAGTCCACATCAGATGGTAATCCCTTTTGTGGGAACAAACCTAAAAAAATGTACCCTATAATTATCACAACAACTAGATATTTCATTGGCTTTCTAACGCCTCATTCAGAGGCAATAAAATAGCTGGTTAAAATTAGCGAGGCACGAGCAAAAACCAGCTATTTTTTGTCCTGCTGAAATGACTTGTTATGTTTTTATTCGTACTGCTGCATTTCTTCCATTAACTCAGCTAATAGATCATCTGCGTCAATGCACCAAAACGTCCACTCTTTATTTGGAAACACTGCAACTTTAACCTTATCATCTAATAGCTTTGGCACCCAATTTTCTAAAAAGTCATAAATTGAGATCTTTTCTGCTTTATGACCAGGGAAATTTATATCAGTAATTTTTTGAGCGTATTCTGGGTGAGGCCAAATAGGAAAATATTCAAAGCCCTCTGGTGCTACTGGCACAAGAAATCCTTCGTCACTACGAACAGTCCAAAGTTGCTCCCAATCAGCGACTTTACTTATGAAATGATGGAATCTTTCATTACTACTTAAAGCTTCAATAGCCTCAAATTGTTTCTCATGCATTTTATATGGCACGGAATCTCCAAAAAACATAACGCCCTGTTAAGGGGCTTTTTGCAGTTGGCTAAAATGTGAAGCGAAGCGGAACCGAGCCAACTGTAAAAAGTCCTGCTTTAACAGCTTGTTATACGTTCATTTTAACCATTCTTCAATTTTCTTTTTACCAATATGCTGAATTAATTTTTGACTACCCTCGAAGATAACTTTGAATGGAGCATCCTTTAATTCAGTTTTAAGTTTAGTTAATACTTCTTTATTATTTAGAGCTATACAGAAATCTTGACCTTTTTGTGTAAGTCTTATCGGAACATCAATAATGCAATCTAAATTCTTAGTAAAGCTAATACCGATACAATCTAACGTCCCTGACTCTAACTCTTGATTGCTAATAAGGTTATTTTCGACGATTAATTGAATGTGAAAAAGAAATTTTTCATCGAATTTATTCTTAACTTCTGTTGAAGCTAATTCAATTCCTGCTTCTTCCCATTTTTTGTAAGTAATATGCGCGGTATTAGCATCTACAAAAACAGAAAGTAATTTTGAGATATACACTATATCGATTTTCACAGCTCTCTCCCTGAACGTATAACGCCTCGTTAAGAGGCTAATAATTGTTGGCTAAAATTAGCGAAGAATGAGCGCAAGCCAACTGTTTTGCGTCCACTTTGAGCGACTTGTTATGTGACGGATTAAACTGAACTTTGCCTACAAAGGTTAAATTGCCTAAGTAGCTCGTGAGTTTCATTTTTACCAAAACCATCTAAGTTTGCAGCATCCAGTATTTCAAGAGAACACCTTTCCTTATTTGCCTTAAACTGCGAAATACACTCTTTAGTTAATTCGTCATTTACCATTAGACACAACGAGTGTTCAACTAAATCGTAAGCACCCAAACGGAGATCGCCGTGTGTGATTTGACCGTACACAGATTTTTTCATTAATTCTGAATGATTACTAACGGTGATATCTCGGTAAACTAACCAATTAGTGCTTTCATAAATTAACCAAAGAAGAGATAAGGTAATTATAAAAATAGAAGACTTTTTCACACCCCCTCCTTGAGTCACATAACACCTCGTTAAGAGGCTAATAATTGTTGGCTAAAATAAGCGACGCAGGAGCAAAAGCCAACTGTTTTTAGTCCTGTTAATTTGCTTGATACTAATTGAGCCTTCTCCCCAAAGTCTGGCATTAGCTAAACTTTAAGGCGACTAAACACAAAAGGAGAAAGCTCTATGGTATTTTACACTAAATCTCATCCATATTATTGTGGTATTGATC